>CEAG01028731.1_pt1 | contig 81431 bp, 91 predicted proteins | sample 554891 | NCBI WGS metagenome assembly CEAG01 (sample SAMEA3182116, study PRJEB8094) | gut metagenome | biome: human; feature: gut; material: Stool; isolation source: human stools | place: Canada | collected 2014-02-25
GCTCGGCTGGCTTTGCTATCTCCTCGATAAATTTATAGTTTTAAATCATTCAAATAGTGTTTTAACTTTCAAATCAAGGGCTATTGCTTTCGTATAATTTTCTTTAGCATTTAATTCAGATTCCAAGAATAATATTACTATCTTATTTTTAGTTGGTTTGCATAATATTGCTTTTGTTTTTCCTTGCGAAAAAGTTTGAGGCATTAATTGACCTTCACAAAACTCATTCAATGTGGCTACACTTCCATATTCTATCAGTTGCTTGAATAAATCATTTGAACTGCATTTTGTTTCTCCATAATGTAACTGAAATATATTTTCAACTGTATCTCCTACAGCAAAAATAGAAATAGCATTTTCTATTAAAAATCCATTTATTTTTTCTTTCATTTGAAGGATTCCTCTCCAAGCCTAAATTGTGATTTGTCGCTCTCTTACTTTCTCCCCCGCTGTGGGTTTGGATTTTTCAGCAAGTCCGATTTCTGTGCAATCTTTTTCAGCCACTTCTTTTCTTCCTCGGACAGCTTCTTCAAGTTCAATTTGAGCCGCTTACAGATAAACGCCAGCGACACTTGCTCCGGGTCGCTGCCCTCTTTGGCGGTTTCCTCGGCGGTCTGTAAAAAATCTTCCAGTGGGTTATCCTCCGGGACGCTGAAAAAATCGTCCTTATGTGTTTCCCGCAGATCGAGGGCTATCTTGTTTATGTCCTGCTGTATCACATAGCGGCAAAAGCTGTCATCGTCAATATGAGCGGCGACAAGCTGTCTTAACTGCGGGTCGGTCAAGCCGGGATTGTACTGCTTCATAATGGTTGCGCTTACAGCATCTACAATGGCGTTTGCACTCTGCACTTGTTTGCCAGCAATACCGTTCACATAGATTTCGAGGTCAGCCATCAGCCGGGGAAAATCCGGGTGTACCGCCAGTTCACACAAGAGGGAATTATCCACCCGCCCGCTTTTCAGCAGTTCAATCATATCATCACTCAAATGCAGGTCTGCAAGATCGGCGTTTGGGTGATTTTTTGTTTGAGAACGCCCCAGCAGATAATCAACAGTCACTTCATAAAACTTTGCCAACTCAATAAGGGCATAATGGCTGATGTCCTTGAAATTATCCCCCTCATAACTGCCCAACGCAGACTTGGAGAGGTGCGTCTGCTCCGCAAGCTGTTCCAGCGTCAGCCCACGCTCCACACGCAGGTCTTTCAATCGTTCTTGTATGGATAGTTCCATGCGAACCCTCCTTGTGTGCTTGATAAATAGGAAGTTATAACTCTTGCCACTGAATACAACAAGGTCGTTCATAAGTAGCACAAAATTCCCTAATGCAAGAAAACGCACTGTTTATACTGATGACTGCATTGACATCTGGTTCCCATTCTTCTCCAGCAGCCATAAAAGTAACATCTTCTTGATTTTCCTCATTATAAGACAGCCACATATCACCTGTATCATTTTGAAAATAATTGATAGCTGCGTATTCTCCGCTAATACACACAGATATACAGGGGTATGGCTGCTTCCCGCTAATCCATAGTTCAATATTTTCTTGTGCTGATGTTTGTACGAATTTTAATACATCGTCTACTGATTGGAAAGAAAGATTGCCTTTATCTGTACTTACAACTATCATGTTGCCCCCCATATAAATTCCGATTCACCACTTTGTTTCTTCCATTTTACCACAATTCCGAGAGCGTGGAAATAGAGAGTTTTCCGGGCTGATTTCCGACCTTATGGATATACGGGGCGGGCGGTCTTTTAGGTGTAGACTTAGGGTAGTTCATCGATGAGCTGCACCTTGAAAAATGAATGACCGTCCGAAAAGGAATACCCCGGCAGGGGAAGCACTGCAACGAGCCACTTCGGGACAAAATGTCCCGAAGTCTGGGGAGCGTGCCAACGCTGGAACACGCCGCAGGAATGGGGCAGGAAGCCTTTTCGGGGAGAACGGCAAAGGAAAAATGGAGGGAACACATGAGAGAGAACCCATATAAACGACTGCCGCCCATAGAGCGCAAGCCGGACGGTTCCCTTTACCGTATGACACCGGCACAGAGGAAACAGGCAAACGCCTTAATCCGCCGGGAGTGCTGCAACTATGAGGACGGGAACTGTATGCCCCTTGACGACGGGGACGCCCACACCTGCCCCCAGACCATTTCTTTCTCGGTCTGCTGTAAGTGGTTCCGCTGGTCGGTTTTGCCGCAAGTCGGAACGCTGGAAGCGGAGATTTTCCGGGATAAGGAGCTAAAACGCTGTGCGGTCTGCGGCAGAGTGTTCGTCCCAAAGTCCAACCGGGCGAAATACTGTCCCGGCTGTGCCGCCAGAGTTCACAGGCGGCAGAAAACAGAAAGTGAACGGAAAAGGAGGTCTACTGTGGACAGTTAGGGGCTGAAAAGTCCTTGATTTACAAGGCTTTACAAGCACAGAACAAGGGCAGGTAATAGAAACTACCGTCTGCCCCCGGAAACGGGCTTCTAACCGTCCACAAAACACGATATGACAAACACCATTTATATCCATCAGCCGGAAAAGGCGGTCAGCTTTACCCGGCTTCCCAATTTCCTTTTTGAAGCCCCCACATTCACACCCTTGTCCAACGAAGCAAAGGTTCTGTACGCCTTTGTCCTGCGCCGGACAGACCTGTCCCGGAAAAACGGCTGGGCGGACGAATATGGGCGGATTTACCTCTACTATCCCATCAACGAGGTAGTGGAGCTGCTCCACTGCGGGCGGCAGAAGGCGGTCAATACCCTACGGGAATTGCAGTATGCGGGACTGGTGGAGATCCAGAAGCAGGGCTGTGGAAAACCCAACCGCATTTTCCCAAAATCCTATGAAGCGGTTTCAAACACCGACTTCAAGAAATCCGGTTATGGAACGCCGGAGGACTGAAAACCGCACTCCACAAGTACGATAATTAATCCTCTTGAAGTACGAAAACCGGACGGTATATAGAAATACAGAGATTAAAACGATTTTATTTATATCTTATCCATTCCTATCCGATCCGAGATATTTTCTGCGGGATTTTCCTGTGGAAAAGTCCCGGAAAGGAACGGAATGGGGAAAGGAGTTTCATGGCACAACACGCAATTTTGCGATTTGAAAAACACAAGGGAAATCCGGCAAGACCGCTGGAAGCCCATCACGAAAGACAGAAAGAACAGTACGCCAGCAATCCCGACATTGACACCAGCCGGAGCAAGTACAATTTCCACATCGTCAAGCCGGAGAGCCGCTATTACCACTTCATTCAAAGCCGCATTGAACAAGCTGGCTGCCGCACCCGCAGGGACAGCACCCGGTTTGTGGATACGCTGATTACCGCCAGCCCGGAGTTTTTCAAGAAGAAGTCCCCAAAGGAGATACAGGAATTTTTCCAGAGGGCGGCTGATTTCTTAATCGGGCGGGTAGGGAAAGAAAATATCGTGTCGGCGGTGGTACACATGGACGAGAAAACGCCCCACCTGCATTTGGTCTTTGTCCCGCTGACAGAGGACAACCGCCTGTGTGCAAAGGAGATTATCGGGAATAGAGCCAATCTCACAAAATGGCAGGACGATTTTCACGCTTATATGGTGGAGAAATATCCCGACTTGGAGCGTGGGGAAAGTGCCAGCAAGACAGGCAGGAAGCATATCCCCACCCGTTTGTTCAAGCAGGCGGTCAATCTCTCAAAACAGGCAAGAACCATTGAAGCCACGCTGGACGGTATTACCCCGTTCAACGCTGGAAAGAAGAAAGAGGAAGCCCTCTCCCTGCTAAAAAAATGGTTTCCGCAGATGGAGAACTTCTCCGGTCAGCTCAAAAAATATAAGGTCACAATAAACGACCTTTTGGCAGAAAAGGAACAGTTGGAAGCCAGAGCCAAAGCCAGCGAAAAGGGCAAGATGAAAGATACGATGGAACGGGCAAAGCTGGAAAGCGAGCTGAAAGACATTCAGCGGCTGGTAGACCGTATCCCGCTGGAGGTGCTGGCAGAACTGAAACGGCAACAGCGGCACACAAGGGAACGGTGATTGATGGCAGAAAACATTTCACGCCGCAGCATGGCGGCACTGCACTTTGAAAATTAAATACGGAGGTACTATGGAGCATATCAGATACAAGAAAGAAACCGAAGTCGTGACTTTTCAGGGAAAGGAAATCACGCTGGAAAATCTCTCCCCGGTGTTCACGCCGGAGCAGGAAGCGGCAAAACGCCGGGAGCTGGAACAGCAGCTTTATGAGGTGTTCCGCAAGTATGCCGACAAACGGCAGAGTGAGGAAGCCGGGGCATAAGATTTTCCGAAGCCATCGTTGATTTGCGGGGCTGCTGGCGGTATAATAAAACTGTCAGCAGCTCCGTTTCTTTTTTAAGAAAAGGAGCGACAATATGAACAATCGAATAGACGCAATCTATGCAAGACAATCGGTGGACAAAAAGGACAGCATTTCCATTGAAAGCCAGATTGAATTTTGCAAATATGAATTGAAAGGCGGTAACTGCAAGGAATACACAGACAAGGGGTACAGCGGCAAGAACACAGACCGTCCAAAGTTTCAAGAACTGGTGCGGGACATCAAGCGGGGCTTGATTGCAAAAGTCGTGGTTTACAAACTCGACCGTATCAGCCGTTCCATTCTGGACTTTGCCAACATGATGGAGCTGTTCCAGCAGTACAATGTGGAGTTTGTGTCCTCTACGGAAAAATTTGATACCTCCACCCCGATGGGGAGGGCGATGTTAAATATCTGTATTGTGTTCGCCCAGCTTGAAAGGGAAACCATACAGAAGCGGGTAACGGACGCTTACTATTCCCGCAGCCAGCGGGGCTTCAAGATGGGCGGGAAAGCCCCTTACGGCTTCCATACGGAGCCGATTAAGATGGACGGTATCAACACAAAAAAGCTGGTGGTAAATCCAGACGAAGCGGCAAATATCCGGCTGATGTTTGAGATGTACGCCCAGTCCACTACCTCCTACGGGGACATTACCCGGCACTTTGCCGAACAGGGAATTATGTTCCATGGCAAGGAGCTGATACGCCCCACGCTGGCGCAGATGTTACGCAATCCTGTCTATGTGCAGGCAGACCTTGATGTGTACGAATTTTTCAAAAGTCAAGGAACGGTCATTGTCAATGACGCTGCCGATTTTACAGGCATGAACGGCTGCTATCTGTATCAAGGACGGGATGTGAAGCCCAGCAAAAAGAATGACTTGAAAGACCAAATGCTGGTGCTGGCTCCCCATGAGGGCATCGTCCCCTCCGACATCTGGCTGACCTGCCGCAAGAAGCTGATGAACAACATGAAAATCCAGTCTGCCCGAAAAGCCACCCACACATGGCTGGCTGGAAAAATCAAGTGCGGGAACTGCGGGTATGCCCTTATGAGCATTCACAATCCTGTGGGAAAGCAATATCTCCGCTGCACAAAACGGCTGGACAATAAAAGCTGTGCCGGGTGCGGGAAAATCATCACTTCGGAGCTGGAAGCGGTGGTTTACCAGCAGATGGTGAAAAAGCTGGAAAAGCACAAGACGCTGACAGGCAGAAAGAAAGCGGCAAAGGCAAACCCTAAAATTGCCGCCCTGCAAGTGGAACTTGCCCATGTGGACGGCGAGATTGAAAAACTGGTGGACAGTCTGACGAGCGCAAACAATGTGCTGCTCTCCTATGTGAATGTGAAGATAGCGGAACTGGACGGGCGCAAACAGGAACTTGTGAAGCAGATAGCCGAGTTGACGGTGGAAGCCATCAGCCCGGAACAGGTCAATCAGATTTCTGGCTACCTCGACACATGGGACAATGTATCCTTTGACGACAAGCGGCGGGTGGTGGATTTGATGATTACCACCATAGCCGCCACAAGCGACAGCTTGAATATAACATGGAAAATCTGACGGGCGGAACCCCTCCCGTCAGATACCTACCCTGTGTAGTCCCTTGTAAACTGTACTTTCCCGTAGTACTCACAGCTGCAATTCCCTTCGTCTGGATCATTGCAGTACAACATCATTCAGCATTGCATGCGAGATTTACCTTCCGAATTTTAAGTGTTGCAGCGGCTGCGGCTATCACTTTTATCGTTTTGAATGTAAAGCAGGCAAAAAAGCAACAAAAAAGTCAAAAAATATTAAAAAAAGCGCAATAATACGCTTGCAAAGGAAAGACCGTCATGCTATAATGTAAAACGGTCTTTTTTGAAAGGAGGGTTTAACATGAAAGTTAGATCATCAGTAAAACCGATTTGCGAAAAGTGCAAAATCATCAAGAGAAAAGGACGCATCAGAGTAATCTGTGAGAATCCGAAGCACAAACAGAGACAGGGATAATCACCGCTTGATCGTCATTTGATCAGGTATGTGAGTTCTTGTCCGGTTATTATGTGCGGCTGAATTGATAATCATCAATTTTCATAATAGATTTGGATAGAGCTTACGGGAGATTACTTGTTGATACCACGGTGAAAAGAATTAGACGCCTTCGTCGTGGAAAGATCGGATCGTGTCCGATTGGGTGAGAGCCCCAATCAATTAGTAACTATTGAGCGTACAACTAACAGACCAAACGTACGCACGCACAACGAAAGTTGTGAGCGCAGAAATGTTGCGCAAAGCGTAAGAGATTACGCAGGAAAATGGAGGAAACGTAAATGGCTCGTATCGCAGGTGTAGACTTACCTAGAGAAAAACGAATTGAGATCGGTTTGACCTATATCTATGGAATAGGCAGACCTACTGCTGACAAGCTGTTAGCAGAAGCAGGTGTAAATCCTGATACCAGAGTGAGAGATATTACCGATGATGAGGTAAAGAAGATCAGTGAAGCTATCGAAAAGCTTGGCGTTATGGTAGAAGGTGATCTGAGAAGAGAAATCGCTCTGAATATCAAGAGACTTCAGGAAATCGGCTGCTATCGTGGTATTCGTCATCGTAAAGGACTTCCTGTTCGTGGTCAGAAGACTAAGACCAACGCAAGAACTCGTAAGGGACCTAAGCGCACGGTGGCAAATAAGAAGAAGTAATTGAGATCAAAATGTAACTGTGAGAGGGAAGCAAATGTAAGCATCCCCAGGAAATGAGAAAGTAGGTTAGTTTAAAATGGCTAAAAAAGTTGCAAAGAAAGTAACAAAAAAGCGTGTAAGAAAAAACGTTGAACGCGGACAGGCACATATTCAGTCTTCTTTTAACAATACAATCGTAACGTTAACAGATGCTGAAGGTAATGCTCTTAGCTGGGCAAGTGCCGGTGGTCTTGGTTTTAGAGGTTCAAAGAAATCTACTCCATATGCTGCACAGATGGCTGCTGAAACAGCAACAAAGGCTGCTCTTGTTCACGGATTAAAGTCCGTTGACGTATTCGTAAAGGGTCCTGGTTCAGGACGTGAAGCAGCAATCAGAGCTCTGTCTGCAAGTGGACTGGATGTCTTAAGCATTTGTGATGTAACTCCTGTACCTCACAATGGATGCCGTCCTCCTAAGCGTCGTCGCGTTTAGTGAGAAATCGTCAGAAGACGAAACAATTAATTTTAATGAAGTAACATTAGAACAAGTTGGATGAAAGTGCCGCATTGCGGCACTGTAAACAACCCTCGGAAGTCACTTCCGAAGTATAAAGAAGGGAAAATAAAAAAATGGCAGTAAATCGCGTACCTGTACTGAAAAGATGTAGAGCCCTTGGCCTTGAGCCTTCTTACCTGGGCTATGACAAGAAGTCTAACAGAACCTCTGCAAGAGCAGGCAAAAAGGTATCTGAGTACGGACTTCAGTTAAGAGAAAAGCAGAAGGCTAAGTTCATCTATGGCGTTCTGGAGAAGCCTTTCCGTAACTACTATGAGAAGGCTGATAGAATGAAGGGCATGACCGGTGAGAACCTGATGACCCTGTTAGAGAGCAGACTGGACAACGTAGTGTTCAGAATGGGCTTTGCAAGAACCAGAAGAGAAGCAAGACAGATCGTTGACCACAAGCATGTACTTGTAAACGGTAAGTGTGTAAACATTCCTTCTTACCTGATCAAGGCTGGCGATGTTATCGAGATCAAGGAGAGCGCTAAGTCCATGCAGAGATACAAGGATATCCTTGATGTTACTGCTGGAAGATTAGTACCCGAATGGATCGATGCTGATGTTGAGAACTTTAAGGGAACCATCAAGAATCTGCCTACCAGAGAGATGATCGATGTTCCTGTTGACGAGATGCTTATCGTCGAGTTGTACTCCAAGTAAGTTTTATGTAACCCCAATGAACATTTCCTGTGGAATATTATTCCATGGGATATTGTTCGTAAGAACATGTCAACATATAAAGTTCGCAAAGGAGGGTATTGGCAGTGTTTGATTTTGAAAGACCTAATATTGAGGTTAGCGAGATTTCAGAAGACAAAAAGTATGGTAAATTCGTAGTAAAACCCCTGGAAAGAGGCTATGGTATTACTCTGGGTAACTCCCTGAGAAGAATCATGCTGTCTTCCCTGCCCGGTGCTGCAGTGAGCCAGATCAAAATTGAAGGTGTTCTTCATGAGTTCAGTTCTATTCCCGGCGTAAAGGAAGATGTATCTGAGATCATCATGAACATCAAGAGCCTTGCGATCAAGAACAACAGCGAGACCAACGAGGCTAAGACTGCATATATCGAGTTTGAAGGCGAAGGTGTTGTAAGAGCTTCTGATATCCAGTGTGACCAGGATATTGAAATTCTGAACCCCGACCTTGTAATCGCTACTCTGAGCGGTAAAGATACCAAACTTTACATGGAGTTAACTATTACAAGAGGCCGTGGCTACGTAAGTGCCGACAAGAACAAACACGAAGATTTACCAATCGGCGTAATTGCCATTGATTCTATCTATACACCTGTAGAGAGAGTTAACGTTACGGTAGAAAATACCCGTGTAGGTCAGAGTACTGATTTCGACAAGCTTACATTGGATGTATACACCAACGGAACCCTGGCTCCCGATGAGGCAGTCAGCCTGGCAGCTAAGGTGCTCAGCGAGCATCTGAACCTGTTCATCGACCTTTCCGAAAATGCTAAGACCGCTGAGGTTATGGTAGAGAAGGAAGACGATGAGAAGGAAAAGGTTCTGGAGATGAGTATTGACGAGCTGGAGCTTTCCGTTCGTTCTTACAACTGCTTGAAGAGAGCAGGTATCAATACTGTAGAAGAGTTAACCAATAAGACTTCAGAAGATATGATGAAGGTTCGTAACCTCGGACGTAAATCTTTGGAAGAAGTTCTGGCTAAACTGAAAGAGCTGGGATTACAGCTGAACCCCAGTGATGAGAACTAATTTCAGCTGAACATAAAAAGTTAGATTTCCGTATCCGGTAAGCCCAAAGTGTTCGGATGCGGTTTATCTCTAAATGGCAAAAAACAACGCATTCGGTAAGTAAGTCCAAAGTGCATGGCCGGATGTACCATGAATGGAGAAAGGAAAATTATCATGGCAAAGTACAGAAAACTCGGCAGAACATCTGCACAGAGAAAGGCATTATTAAGAAATCAGGTAACTGCAGTAATCAACAACGGCAAGATCGTTACCACCGAAGCTAAGGCTAAGGAAGTACAGAAGATCGTTGATGGACTGATCGCTCTGGCAGTAAAAGAGAAGGATAACTTCGAAACTGTTAAAGTTACCACCAAGGTTGCCCGCAAGGACAAGGACGGCAAGCGCGTAAAGCAGATCGTTGACAAGGAGACCGGTAAGGTCCTGGCTGAGTCCCATCGCGATAAGGATGGCAAGCTGGTTAAGATCGAGAACGGTGTTACCGTTACTGTATACGACGAAGTTGAGAAGGAGATCAAGAAGGATCTGCCTACCAGATCTCATGCACGTCGTCAGATGCTGAAGGTTCTGAACCCTGTAGTTGAGGTTCCCGTTGATGCAGCAGGCAAGAAAAAGAACACCAAGGAAGTTGACTTGGTTGCAAAGCTCTTCGATGAGTATGCTCCCAAGTATGCTACCCGTAAGGGTGGTTACACCAGAATCGTTAAGATCGGTCAGCGTAAGGGTGACGCAGCTATGACTGTTGTTCTGGAGCTTGTTTAAGCTACGAGCAAAGTAAGGATAAAAAGAGACAACCGCTAGGGAATGCTTGCATTCCCTAGCGGTTGTCTTTTTTTTAGACTTATTTGGCGACAGCCGTACAATGAGGGGATGCTCCGCATTCCCTCGTTGCTTTGCGGATTACTCCACCACCTTCTGGAAGTGCTGGTAATCCTTGCAGGAGTTCCAGTGACCTCCCCAGGTGAAGCCATGTTCTTTAAATAACTGATAGCACAGATCGTCTTCGTCAATTTTGTAGGGAAAGGAAGCGGCTCTGTCTGCATAGGCGGAAGCGTTTGCAGGAGATACCTTTTCGCTGCCATCCTTATTGTATGTAATATAAGGATTGTAAAAGGGATTGATATCAATTGCCAGCCCTAATGCATGCTTGGACAGGGAGGAAGTCCCCTCCACCGGGCGGTAGTTGAAGCAGGAGGTATTGTTATCCTCCATGGATGCGAGGTCGTCCCCATCATATTCATCGATCAAAAGTACCTTTTCTAGTTGGTATTCATTACAATACAGCTCATAGAAGATCTCTGTCAGGTCCTGCGCGATTGCTTTGTTACAGATCAGCTCACCTTCTGCAGGATTTCCTTCAAAATTGTAATGCCGGATATGCACATATCTCAGATCGTCATAGCTGATTTCGACAGAATTCAACAGGTCTTGTGAGGCTTCTCCGGAGTTATCCACAGTAGCAGGATAAGAAACACCTGTTATATATCTCTGCAATTTCTCGGATAACGGCTCATAATAGAAGCCGTTGGACAGCGTGATCCGCTGGTCGGTCAATAGCTCTCCGTTCAGGGAATATCCGGTCAAAACAGTAGTTTCTGCCATGGAAGATCCTTCCTGCAAGTTTTCTGTCGCATTTGCATTGGAATTGTCGACGGCCGGTGTAGGTTTCGGGGTAGGTGATGGCTCTGATGTCTGATAAGCCAGGGAAGGATTGTCCGTCGCATAATCCCCCAGAGTGTAGGAACTGTGCTGGGATACTCTTAGCAGTCCTCCGGCAACGACAGTGATGAGCGCAAGAATACCCACCATCTTCCATATTTTATTGCGATCGATCGGATTCATAGAATGCCTCCTCGTTTTATTTTCTGAAATGTTCTGCAATAGAAAGATACAACCATAACTATAAAGGTTTTTGGAAGGCAGTACAAGAGATTTTGAAAAAGTCGGGTCAGTTCCCTGTTAAGTGTTGTAAATCTGTGCATAATCTAGTAAAATAGGAACGATATCTTGCAAAAGCAGAAGATAGCTGATTCTCCGGCACTAAGCGAATATGGAATGGAGATTATTTATGGAGATCATTAAAGCAAATAATGTGGTATATGAATATATTCGTCGGGATGAAGAGGGAAATGTGGAAGGGATCACAAGAGCAGTGAATGATGTTTCTCTTGATATAGAGCAGGGACAGTTCATAGCCATCCTCGGACATAACGGTTCCGGCAAGTCTACTCTGGCAAAGCATATGAACGCCATCTTAAATCCGACAGAGGGAACGCTCTGGGTCGATGGTATGGACACGAAGGATGAGGACAACATCTGGAAGGTACGTCAGACAGCCGGTATGGTGTTTCAGAACCCGGATAACCAGATCATAGGACAGGTAGTGGAAGAAGATGTGGGATTTGGCCCGGAGAACATGGGGATCCCCACGGAGGAGATCTGGCAGCGTGTGGAAGAGAGCTTACGAGCAGTAGGTATGTACGAATATCGAAAGTATTCCCCGAATAAGCTGTCCGGTGGGCAGAAGCAGAGAGTGTCTATTGCCGGAGTACTGGCCATGCATCCCAAATGCATCGTATTGGATGAGCCGACTGCCATGTTGGATCCCAGTGGACGTAAGGAAGTCATCCGTGCAGTCCGCGGATTGAATCAGGTGGAAGGCGTCACGCTGATCCTGATCACCCATTATATGGAAGAAATCATTCATGCCGACAAGGTATTTGTCATGGATGAGGGGAAAATTGCCATGCAGGGTACCCCCCGGGAAATCTTTTCACAGGTGGAGCAGCTGAAAAAGCTACGGCTGGATGTGCCGCAGGTAACGCTGTTATCGTATGAATTGCAGAAACGCGGAATTCCGCTGCCGGATGGCATATTGACAAGGGAAGAGCTGGTCAGTGCACTGGGCTATGGAAAAACCGACAGGAAATAGTGGCGGGGATGGCAGCGAATGAAAGTACTCGGGAAAGGATCGAAAAAATGTCTATCATATTAGATCATGTGAATTATGTATACGGTGCAGATACACCGCTGGCAGTTCATGCCCTGAACGATGTCTGCCTGAAGATACCGGATGGACAGTTCATCGGTATCATTGGGCATACCGGTTCCGGTAAGTCCACGCTGATGCAGCATATGAACGGATTGATCCGTGCTACCGACGGACATATCTATTTTAACGGAGAAGATATCTACGACAAGGATTATGATATGAAGAAGCTCCGCAGCAAGGTAGGACTGGTGTTCCAGTATCCGGAACATCAGTTGTTTGAGATCGATGTATTCAGCGATGTCTGTTTCGGACCGAAGAATCTGGGACTTGATAAAAAGGAAGTGGAGCTTCGTGCATACGATGCTCTGAAAAAAGTAGGACTGCCGGATGAACTTTTCTATCAGTCCCCCTTTGAATTGTCCGGTGGACAGAAGCGTCGTGTGGCGATCGCCGGAGTGCTGGCCATGAAGCCGGAGGTACTGATCCTGGACGAGCCGACAGCCGGACTGGATCCCAAGGGAAGAGATGAGATCCTGCAGCAGATCAAAAAACTGCAGATAGAGACCGGACTTACCATCCTGCTGGTATCCCACAGCATGGAAGATGTGGCGGAATATGTGGACCGCATCATTGTAATGAACAAGGGCAGTGTCATGTATGACGATACACCGAGAGAAGTATTTAAACATTACAAAGAACTGGAAGAGGTGGGGCTGGCAGCACCGCAGGTTACTTATATTATGCACGATCTGAAGGCAAGAGGTGCAGATGTGGACGTGGATGCCACGACGATCGAGGAAGCGGCGGAAGAGATTGCCAGAGTCTGGAAAGCAAAGCACAGTTAAGAGAAGCATGAGGGAAGATGCGGGTTCTGACCCGGAAGGCGAAAGCGGGCGGAAACCCAGTAAGGAGCAATATGCTTAGAGATATTACATTAGGACAATACTATCAGACAGAATCCGTGATACACAAGATGGATCCCAGAGTCAAGCTGGGAGGTACTCTCCTATTTATCATATCACTGTTCTTTTTTAAAAATTACGCGGGATACGTGATCGCAGCCCTGTTTCTGGGGATGGTGATCCGGCTGTCAAAGGTACCGTTCAGGTTCATGGTAAAAGGAATGAAGACTATCGTCATGCTGATGATGATCACGGTGGTATTCAATCTGTTTCTGACACAGGGCACACCGTTGTTCACAATCTGGAAGCTGACCATTACGCAGGAAGGTCTGAAGATGGCCATTTCCATGGCAATCCGCCTGACACTGCTGATCATTGGATCCTCTGTGATGACACTGACCACCACACCGAATAACCTGACGGACGGTATGGAGAAAATGATGGGACCATTAAAAGTATTCAAGGTGCCCGTACATGAAGTGGCCATGATGATGTCCATTGCGCTTCGTTTCATTCCCATTTTATTAGAGGAGACGGATAAGATCATGAAGGCACAGATCGCCAGGGGAGCGGATTTCGAGAGCGGAAACATTTTCAAGCGTGCCAAGGCCATGGTGCCCCTGCTGGTGCCTCTGTTTATTTCTGCGTTCCGCAGAGCCAATGATCTGGCTATGGCAATGGAGGCCAGATGCTATCGCGGCGGAGAGGGCAGGACGAAGATGAAGCCGCTGATCTATCATAAGAGAGATTACATTGCTTACGGCTGTATTGCCGCATATATGGTGATCAGCATTGTGGTAGGAAGGCTACCGTTTTTACCGTAAATTTTTACTGCAAAACAATAATGCCCATAGCAGATAGTATCTCGTCAAATACAGGAAAGAATGTCTGGGAACCTAAGACAGGTGGCAGGAGAGAAAGCGGGTGAAATACAGTGGAATCGGAAATGATAATAGAACAGCTGTCAAAGCAGCCGGAAAAAGAAAAAAAGCGTGTCCGCCTGACCGTGGCTTATGACGGAACGAATTATCATGGTTGGCAGATCCAGAATAATGGGATCACCATCGAAAGCGAATTGAACCGGTGTCTGACCGATCTGCTACGAGAGCCTGTTGAGGTCATCGGTGCCAGCCGGACAGATTCCGGGGTGCATGCACTGGGGAATATCGCTGTGTTTGACACGACCAGCCGGATGCCTGCGGAGAAAATCTCCTACGCATTGAACCAGAGACTTCCCGAGGATATCCGTATCCAGAAGTCCGAACAGGTGGAAAATGACTGGCATCCCCGGAAATGCGACAGCCGCAAGACTTATGAGTACCGGATCTACCGGGCACAGTTCCCCATGCCAGTGAAACGTTTGTATTCGCTGTTTACTTATTATGAACTGGATGTGAACCGGATGCAGGAAGCTGCGGCTTACCTGGAAGGAGAACATGATTTCAAAAGCTTCTGCCAGACCGGTGCCCAGGTAGAATCCACCGTGCGTACCATCTATTCCGTGGAAGTGGAAGAGCAGGGAGAAAATGATCTGGTGATCCGCGTCTGCGGTAATGGCTTTTTATATAATATGGTGAGGATCATTGCCGGAACCCTGTTAGATATCGGACAGGGCAAGCGGGATCCCATGGATATTTTCACGATCCTCGAGGCAAAAGACCGCAGTGCAGCGGGACCTACCGCACCGGCCCACGGACTGACTTTAGTGAAATATGAGTTCTTGTAAATAGCTTCGCCATACGTGATATAAACATAAGAGAGGCTGAGCGATAAAAGATGAACGCAAAAAAAGTTTAGTTTATGTATTGACACGAACGAAACCGTATCATATAATATATGAATGTGACAGTGTTTCAATATGCTGAGTCAAAGCCCCGACGAAGCATTGAAATATAGTATTCAACCGTTTTGGGAAGAAGTAAAATGTAGCCGGACATCTGCAGATTACCATCGGACCAGAACACTGAAAAAGTCGATCACGAATCGGCGAAAGTAATATGGAGGGAACATAATGAAAACATTTATGGCTAGTCCAGCTACAATCGATAGAAAATGGTATGTAGTAGACGCTACTGACATGACCTTAGGCCGTCTGGCATCTGAGGTTGCTAAAGTGCTGAGAGGCAAGAATAAGCCTATCTTCACTCCTCACATCGACTGCGGTGACAACGTTATCGTTATCAATGCTGAGAAGATCAAAGTAACCGGTAAGAAGATGGATCAGAAGGTATATTATCATCATTCCGATTACGTTGGTGGCTTAAAAGAAGCTACCCTGAGAGAAAAGTTAGCAAAGAAGCCTGAGCAGGTTATCGAACTTGCAGTTAAGGGCATGCTTCCCAAGGGACCTTTAGGAAGACAGATGTTCACCAAGCTTCACGTATATGCAGGACCTGAGCACAAGCATGAGGCTCAGAAGCCTGAAGTACTGACATTCTAAAGGACTGAGAGGAGGAAAATAAATCATGGCTAAAACAGAAAGATACTACGGAACCGGTAGAAGAAAGAAATCCATCGCCAGAGTATATTTAGTACCCGGTAATGGTAATATTACAATCAATAAGAGAAGCATTGATGAGTACTTCGGTCTGGAGACTCTGAAGGTTATCGTTCGTCAGCCTCTGGCAGCTACTGAGACTGCTGAGAAGTTCGACGTTCTGGTTAACGTTCGCGGTGGCGGATACACCGGCCAGGCTGGTGCGATCAGACACGGTATTTCCAGAGCTCTGCTTCAGGTAGACGGCGATTTCAGACCCGTTCTGAAGAAGGCTGGATTCCTTACCAGAGACCCTCGTATGAAGGAAAGAAAGAAGTATGGTCTGAAGGCTGCTCGTCGCGCACCTCAGTTCTCAAAGAGATAATCGACGGATCAGACTATATCAAAAGGTTTACAACCCCCCGGAAAATCAAGGCTTTCCGGGGGTTTCTTATACCCAAACGGGCTGATATAGTTTGCCCCCATTTGACCTAACGAGAGCCGTTTTCCCCCAATTTTTAGTGGTTAAATATAGGACAACCAGAAAGCAATTTCGGGGGTATTTTTGAGGGTGATTTTGGCACTATCAGACACCAGATTTTTCGCTGGAGAGTTTGGCATAATCTGACCAAATCTGAACAATTAAATACGATTCTAATGCAGGCACTCAGTGACAAATAACTGGGTGCTTTTTGTCATGGCGAGGAGGAAAGTGACTATCGTGCTTGCACGAATAGTCATTTGACGACCGCTGATCAGTGTGAGATGCGCGAAGGGTATCTCACACTGAATTTCAGGGAAAAGATTCCGGCATTAGAAAGGGTCGTCACTTTATGATTTTGAAGTGGCGGCTTTTTCTATTTACGTGAGTAATGAGCCGGGCAGATATGCTTCCGGTGCAGGATTGTGTGATGTGGAAAATATTACTCTAAGCGGAGGAAAAGGTAGTAATTATTAGTTTGAACATAACATAATCGCAGGGATGAAAAATAGTAGTATAATAAATTGCAGAAAATAGAATTAAGCAAGTTATTGTGGTTGATTGAGCACGAATGGCAAAAAATATTAAAAAATAAATTTATAGTGAACTTTTTTTACTTTGTAGTGGTTATATAAGATGTAAGACGTTTTATGATTGGAGAAAACGCTATGAAAGACAGCAAATTGATTCAAAAAGTACATAGCGGAAATAAAGAGGCAGTCGGTATTATTATTGAACGATATTATGCAGATATTTATCGCTTTTGTCTATATATGGTTCAAACAGAGGATGATGCCTACGACATTGCTCAGGAAACTTTTTTGAAATTTATGAAATATGGAACTTCCTATAAACATCATAATCTCAAAGGTTATCTCCTGACTATTGCAAGAAATATATGTTTTAATTATTTCCGGGATAAGAAAGAAAAAGTAACAGCCATCGAATGGGAGGAGATTGATAAAATTCCAAATAATAAAGATATGCTGACCGAAGCGGAGGATGCCGTTTATTTGAGAAATTTATTAAAGGAACTTTCGCAGGATACGAGGGAAGTTATTATTCTGCGTATTTATGAAGAAATGAAATTTAAAGATATTGCAAAGATTATGGGGTGCAGTGTTTCTACTACAAAGTCAAGATTTCGATTAGGTGTAAATCAGTTAAAAAAGTTAATGGAGAATGATTATGAGAGATAGCGAAATAAAGACTCTTTTTGCAAAGGCAGATGAGCAAGTTCATGTTGATGAAATAAGAAAACAAAAGACTTATTATGCAATGATTGAGGAAATGGAAAAGCAGAGAACGCCGATGATGTCTACAAAAAATATTTTGCTTCATCAATTTTGGTACATGGATAAATTGTTTTTTGCTGTTTATGGTGTCCTTATTTGTTTAGGAATTATTTTTATTACAGCATTGCAATATACCGGATTGAATCAAAATGGGATGATTACTGTATGTATGGTTGGAGCAGGTATTCTTAGCATAACGTCTATTAGTGTGATTGATAAATTGTTTTTTGGAAAAATGGCAGAGTTAGGAGAAAGCTGCTATTTCAATACAAAACAGTGTGTTGCTGCATGGCTGGTATTGTCTGGGATGATAAATGTTATGATATTGTTTTTGATAGCTGGCTATTTGAACTATCATTGGAGCGTTGGATTATTACAGGTGGGGCTGTATATTTTAACTCCATATCTAGTATCAAGTATAACTGCATTAGGGATTTTATCAATGGAAACAAGAGGAAAGAATTCATCTTTATTTGGCATGAGTGCCATCTTTTTATCAATAAGTTATGGAGTAATAGGTTCGATTCCGAGAGCACTTTTTGTAGCAACTCTTTGGATATGGGCAGTAGCTTTTCTTGTGTCGGGACTTTTATTTGTAATACAGATAAAAAAATTGCTTAGCAAAATGGAAAAAGGAGAAGTATTATGCACGAATTAAAGTTGATGGATGTACAAAAAAAATACAAGGATAAAGAAGCAGTCAGAAAATTCAATTATACATTTACAAATGGTGTGTATGGACTGTTGGGAGAAAATGGTGCGGGAAAAACAACATTAATGAGATTGATTTGTGGTGTTTTGCAGCCAACGGGGGGAAGTATTTATTGTGATAATATTGAGATAGACAGTATGGGAGCAGAGTATCGTAGGTTATTGGGCTATTTACCACAGGATTTTGGATATTATGGTGATTTTACTGCAGAACGTTTCCTGCGATATATGGCGGCATTGAAAGCGCTACCGGAAGATTATGCCGATAGTCGTATTGACGAACTTTTAGATATGGTAGAGTTAAAAAAAGTGAAAAAGAAAAAGCTGAAGACTTTTTCAGGAGGTATGATACGAAGAATAGGAATTGCACAGGCACTTCTAAATAATCCTGAAATTTTGATTTTAGATGAACCTACAGCAGGGCTTGATCCAAAGGAGAGAGTACGCTTTCGTAATGTGATTAGTTCACTTGGAAAAAATAGGATGGTTTTACTGTCTACACATATCGTATCTGATATAGATTATATTGCAGACCGTATTTTGATTATGAAGAATGGAGAACTGATTCAAGAAGGAACGGAGAAAGAGATTACTGACAAAGTAGAAGGATGTGTTTGGAAGTGTATTGTTTCTGAAAAAGAAGCAGGGCAGATAACCAGTAGCTTCATTGTAAGCAATATGAGAAGTAGTGGAGAAAATGTTGAACTAAGAATTGTTTCAGAAAGACAGCCGGTTGCAGGTGCAGAAAATGTAGAAAGTACACTGGAAGATGCATATCTTTATCTTACACAAATAGCAGGGGGAGAAAAAAATGCGACTTTATAAGATGGAGCTTTTTAAACTATTTCAAAATAAAATATTTAAAATAGGAATGTTGGCTACGACAGGATTGCTGTTTCTGTATTTTTGGTTTGCAGAGGTCGGTGGAGAAATAGCGACAGTAGATGGGAAGTTTTATTCCGGTTATGAAGCAGTGCAGATGAATCGGAAGATTACGGAAGAATTTGAAGGTGATTTGACGGATGAAAAAGTGAATCAAATAATTGAAAAATATGGTTTGCCTACAAAATGTGAGGAAAATATGCCAGGGTGGAGAGATGGAAACTTTTTAAATGATTTTGTTACAAGATATTTTACCAATGGAGCATGGGAAAATGGTGTACTTCCAACGGAGAGGTATTTTCTAGGGGAAACAGAGTTGGGAAAAGCTTATGATGAAATTGGGAAAACACCTTATTTGGCATATACAATGGGATGGAAGGTATTCGCTGAAATGCTTCAGTTTGGATTAATTTTAGGAAGTATATTGATTATTTGTGGGGTGTCTACCATTTTCGCAGAGGAAAGCCAGACGAAAATGCTGCCATTAATTTTTAGTACGGAAGAAGGAAGAAGAAAAGATGTTCCTGCTAAAATTTTGGCTTCTTTTACATTCACTATTTTCATTTTTATGTGGTTTGTGTTAGTCAATTTAGTCTTATGCTGGATGATATATGGTTTGAAGGGATTTGAAAATATATCCTGGATGGTGCTTTCTCAACATATGCTTCAACCTGTATTATTTTTGAAATATCTTGGCATTTTATTAGGATTAGCTTTTCAGGCGCTTTTATCGTTATGCGCCATTACACTATGCGTTTCTGCATATCAGGATAGCTCTTTTGGCGCAGTAATTATTGCGGCTGTATGTTGGGGACTTCCTGTATTGATCAGGATGTTTTTCGGGGGAATCATTTGGCTTATAGTAGATTCTATGCCTATTTTTCTTGTCATGACGGGAATTGTAAATGACATATATGAGATGTGGTATATTGTACTGGGAATAAATATTTGTTTTGCCATAGGGTGTTTGGTAAAAGGATTGGTATCTTATAAGACAAAAAAATTTGCATAAAAATAATTGGCTTGTACAGGATGTGAAATGGGGTGATCATTTGGGAAGATTCTAATTTTAACATTTGAAGATGACGAAGAACATATTATCAACCGTATTATATCGTGTGTGAGTGAAGATATAGAGGTTTTGAAACATAAAGCTGTCCATAAAGGGGAACTTTGTTTTGAGGGACTTTATATTGATAAGTGTACGCGCATTGTAGTTCATAAAGAAAATGAAATTGACTTGGCATATACAGAATTTGAAATTTTATTGTTGTTGGCTCAAAATGCCGGAATAGTATTTAGTAAAGAGCAGATCCGATAACAAGGTGCAGGCACCTTGTTGAACAAAAGGCAAGCCTTTTGTTATAAGGGAGCTACACTCCCTTCGGCGGTAAAAAGAACCGCCTACCCTAGTGAACTTTGCGTTCAGATGAAATCACAAAAAGACGTGCTTTCATCTGCCCACAAAGTCTGCTGGTGCAACCCACTACGTTAGCTGATGATTACCGGACTTATGTGGAGATTGAACTGACCAAAGGCAGACGTGACGGAAGATGATGAGAGAGAAGCGGATGCCCTGTGCAAACGGTATCTGGAACGTTGGAGGGAGGAACTGGAATGAAGATCTTGAAATGCCTGCTGATGGTTGTAACTGCACCGGTCATTTTGGCGTTGACGCTTTTGGTCTGGCTCTGCACGGGGCTGATCTACAATATCCGGTCTGGTGCTTGGCCTACTCAGCACGGTAATTGCGCTGCTTGGCGAGGCTGTGCTTATTACCTATTCCCCGCAGAATGGTGCGATTTTGCTGGTTATAGCTTTTTGATTAGCCCGATGGGATTGCCGCTTGCGGCAATCTGGCTGTTGGGTAAGGTGCAGGATTTGAAATTTGCGATCCAGGATTGGATGTATGGGTAAATGATGTGAATATAATCTGGAATGAAAAGAAGCAGGACAATGGGAGATGAGACCTAATGCCCTGCTTCTGGGTTATTTGGAATGAACGGTAGTGTATTTCTGGTTTTTGCTTTTGGGTTTGTCAGGAAACATCATTTCAAGTTTACCAGAAGATAATAAAGGCTTGAGGTAATATTTGCTGAAGTGAGAACGGCTGGAAACATCAATATATGCTTGCATTTCATCTCGACTTTTAGGATCTGCACAAAATTCCAATAGCAAGTTTTGCTTGCTGATCACAGATGTATCATGTGCGGCATCATGTGCTGTATCATGTGCGGAAGCACCGCACATGATGTAGTTTACATTTTTCAAGATGACTCTGAAATCTGTCGCTGTTGAGGAAAATTCGGGCTTATATGCCTCTGTGTATCCAGGCAGCTTTTCAGTTTCACTGACGATTTTGCGCAGACCACTTCCACGGCGTTCCATGTACTTCATGCGGTGGAACAGGTCAGCGATCACAGGGTTTCGTCGCATCGAACGAATACTGTAAATATCGTATTCCTGAATTGAGCCGCCGCCAAACATACCGCCAGGAGATGTGATTTCCACCCGATCATCAAACATATCAATATGGATTTCGCTGCCAAGCACAATATAATCACGATGGATAAGCGCATTGACAAGAGCCTCTGTCACAGCTCGTTCAGCATAATCCGGCTTGTCTACACGATACTGTGCCTCTTTGACAAAACGGACTTTGGAATTATTGCGAATAAATTCACTGCCGCTTTTCAGTAGATAAATCAGATTCCCCTCGTATTCTTTATCGTCCAGCGCATCATCAAAGATAGAGCCTTTTTCCAAGCCATTCCACCGGGTACAGAACATACGGGAGTTATAAACCGTGTGCTGATCGGTCATGAGTTTTCCGGCATTGGTCAAGAACCCATTTTTGTCAGCCAAACCGAAGGAGACATAATCGGATGGCTCAAAGCGGAGGCCGGTTCGTTCCAGATAGGTTGCCTCCAGGAGTGTGAAGCTGTAATCCCTTTTCACAGCTTCTGTTGTTAAGGTGTCAAAGGACTGATTGGTTCCCTTTAAGATCAGTTCATTCACAATGTAATCCGGTGCAATTACGCTTTCATTTCCAACACGGATGTATGCTTCCATTACTCCGTCTGCCTTGTAATAGTATGGGGTGCTGCGACCAGGAGAAATCTCCAGAGCCAACAGGTTTTTACCATCTTCCTGCAATGGCTTTAAGATAAACTGTGGTAATGGTGTGATACGTTCTTTGATTAAGCGGCTGATCGCTTCAGCATCCTTTTGAACATCGGACAAGCCGATAGGCTCCCGGTCATCAGAGACTCCGAAAAACAGAGTGCCGCCGATTCCATTGGAAAAGGCACTGACACTTTTTAACCAGCTTTTTGGCTTTTTTGTTTCGAGAGCAACTTTGAAATCACATTCTGTTGCTTCAGCAATGAGCTGTTCTATCATTAAATCCCTCCTTTGAGGTTGTAGAATGTTCTTTTTTATTATACCCAGCGGAGAAAGTTATTGCAACGATAGAAGCAAAGAGTTCAGCGAAAACAAAAATGTTTATGAGAGGAGGATCTTCTATTATGGCAACTACAAGAATCATGCCGCTTCATGTTGGCAAGGGTCGCACAGAAAGTCGGGCGATCAGTGACATCATCGACTATGTAGCAAATCCACAGAAAACAGATAACGGCAAACTCATTACCGGCTATGCGTGTGACAGCCGGACTGCGGATGCAGAATTCCTTTTAGCAAAGCGGCAGTATATTGCTGCTACCGGACGGGTGCGCGATGCGGATGATGTGATTGCCTATCATGTGCGCCAGTTCTGCCGCCCAGTGAGATTACCCCGGAAGAAGCAAACAGGCTAGGCGTAGAATTTGCCAAGCGTTTTACCAAGGGCAATCATGCCTTTGTGGTCTGTACTCACATAGACAAGTCGCACATTCACAATCACATTATCTGGTCATCGGTCAGCTTAGAATATGACCGGAAATTCCGAAACTTCACGGAAAAATCTATAACAAATGGCTGGGCGATCAGGCAAAACCCTCTCACCGAGAGTTGCTGCGTGTGGCGATTGACAACGCATTATCACAAAGTCCTGCTGACTTTGAAGAACTGCTGAAGCTGTTGCAAGAGTATGGCTGTGAAGTCTCAAAGCGCGGAAAATCGTATCGACTGAAGCTCTCTGGTTGGGAGAAAGCCGCCCGCATGGACAGTCTGGGCGAAGGATATGGATTGGAAGATTTGCGGGCAGTTCTCTCCGGGAAGAAAGCACATAGCCCGCGAAAGAAAACTGTCACACAGGCAGAACCGCCGAAGGTCAATCTACTGGTGGACATTCAGGCAAAATTGCAGGCCGGAAAGGGTGCTGGCTATGCGCGATGAGCTAAAGTTTTCAATCTGAAGCAAATGGCGCAGACCATGAATTACCTGTCAGAGAATAACCTGCTGGAGTATGCGGTTTTGGAAGAAAAGGCTGCGGCTGCCACGGCACATCACAATGAACTCTCGGCGCAGATCAAAGCGGCTGAAAAGCGCATGGCAGAGATTGCTGTTCTGCGTACTCACATCGTAAATTATGCCCAGACCCGTGAGGTCTATGTGGCATACCGCAAGGCGGGATACTCTAAGAAATTCCGGGAGGAACATGAGGAAGAAATTCTGCTCCACCAGGCTGCTAAGAATGCCTTTGATGAGATGGGAGTCAAGAAGCTTCCCAAGGTCAAAGAGTTGCAGACGGAGTACGCGAAATTGCTGGAAGAAAAGAAAAAGACCTATGCCGAGTACCGGCGTTCCCGTGAGGAAATGCGGGAGCTTTTAACGGCAAAGGCAAATGTAGATCGAGTGCTGAAAATGGAGGTAGAACAGGATGTTGAAAAAGAAAAAGACCACGGCCAGCGGTAAGCTGGTCCTGGTCAAAAGCGTTCGCAGGCACTGGACATCCGGGGGATGTCCGTTTAGTGCCGACCGGAGTGGAACGGAGACCGCGCAGCCACAGAACGAAATTCTGTGTTCAAAGGGGCTTGCTTGCCTCTTTTCTCCGAAAATGAAAAGAACCAGTGAGAGAATCGTTAAATTTCACTCACTGGCTCAATTCGTTTCAAATTTTTTGGACAACTCTGTCAGTTCTTTCACCGTTTCCTGGGTGTGATGCAGCAGGGTGTCACGCATTTCTGGCGGACAGCTGGAATAAAGCATTTTCATCTGATTGACACCCTCATCCTCCAGAGAAACATCTGGATTTATAAGTGTATCTAAAGAGATATGCAGGACCTTTGCCAATGCTCTTAAAATCAAATAAGAAGGATTCATTTACCCCTTTTCGATATTGGCGATTTGCTTTACAGAAACATGGCTCAGATCAGAAAGTTCCTGTTGTGTCAGTTCTTTATTCTTTCGGGCTTCCCGCATTTTTTGCCCTAAAGCAGTCAAATCATCAATCGGCATAATCGTTCACCTCAATAATATTGTATCGTTCCGGTTTATATGATGGAATGACCTTATTATGCCTGACAAGCTGTACGATTATGCCGATTATATAAAGCTGCGATTGGTGATAAACTTGTATTGTTCGAGATAAAGAACTATAATGTACTCTGTGGAGGTGCGAAATGGACTATATGACATTGAAAGAGGCCGCCGAGAAGTGGGGCGTGACACCTCGTAGGGTAAATTATTATTGTGCTGGTGGGCGTATCCCCGGTGCTGTGAAAATGGCCGGTGTTTGGCTGCTCCCTAAAACTGCGGAGAAGCCGACTGATAGGCGCAGAAAGGAAGGAAAAAAGAATAATGAAGATTCTCTTAATTGAAGATGATATAGAAATAAGTGAAATGTTATGTAGCTATCTTATAGCAGAAAATTTTGAAGTTGTCTGCGCTACCGATGGTCAAAAGGCATGTGAGGCTTTCGACATTGGTTCTTATAGTATCGTCTTGTTGGATTTGATGATTCCCAAAATTACAGGTATGAATGTAATGAAGTATATTCGTCAAAAAAGTACGGTGCCAATTATCATCATTTCTGCAAAGGATTCGGATTCCGACAAAACTTTAGGTTTGGGTCTCGGTGCGGATGATTATATTACAAAACCGTTTTCCATAACAGAGGTTATGGCGCGTATTAAAGCAAACATACGGAGAAATACCGAATATGCTGCCGTACAGCCAGAGCAAACGAAACTTGTGTGGGGCCCATTGGTTATGAACTTGGAAAATCACACCGTCACAAAATCAGGCGAGATTATCGAACTGACCGCAAAAGAATTTGATATTTTACGGCTGCTTCTGGAAAACCCACAAAGGGTCTACACAAAGGCTCAAATCTATTCTTTAATTTGGAATGATGCCTATATGGGGGATGAAAATGCCGTCAATGTTCACATCAGCCGTTTACGAACGAAAATTGAGGATGATCCACGAAAGCCACAAGTTGTTATAACTGTATGGGGAATTGGCTATAAGCTGGGAGAACAGAAATGAGCAATGCGACAATTATCTTTTTACTAACCCTCTGTATTATGATTTTAATCTGTATCATTGTGTACCAGCAGTTTGTATTCCATAACGGAACAAAAGCAAAAATACATGAGATCAGCAGCAAATTGAAAGAACTTCTTGACACCGACAGCGACGAAAAAGTGACAGTCTTTACCGATAATAAGGCACTGATAGAGCTTGCAACACAAATCAATCGAATGTTGGAAGATCGGCAAAAAGTAAAAGTTGAGTATCGGCGGGCTGAAATGGCATCCAAAAAGATGTTATCTAACATTTCCCACGACATTAAAACTCCCATGACAGTGATTCTTGGCTATTTGGAGATTATGCGTTTGAACGGAACCCAAAGCAATGAAATGTTGCAAAAGGTAGAAAGCACTGCCCAGCGGGTAATGGGATTGATTACACAATTCTTTACGCTTGCTAAATTAGAGGCTGGCGATACAGATATGCCATTGGAGCGTTTGAATGTGAACGAAGCCTGCCGGAAAAATATTTTGGATTTCTATGAACTCCTTTCACAAAAAAATTTTGAAGTGGAAATTAACATACCCGATCATGTGTTGTATGCAAATGCCAATAAAGATGCGTTGCAAAGAATTATGTTCAATTTGATTTCCAATGCAATTCGCTATGGCGGCGATGGAAAATATTTAGGTATGTTTTTGCGGGCAGATCAGGCACATATCTATATAGACATTGTGGACAGGGGCCGTGGAATTGAAAAAGAATTTGCTGCGTCTGTTTTTGACCGACTGTTTACAATGGAAGATTCTCGAAATAGCGCCATGCAAGGAAATGGTCTTGGACTGACGATTGCGAAAAATCTTGCCTTGCAACTCGGTGGCGATATTACTTTAGAAAGTCATCCGCACCAGAAAACAGTTTTCACTATTACGCTCAAGAAAATGGCCTATTAAACCATAGGCCATTTTTTCAAGAAAGAAATTTGTAAGAATTATTCAAGAGTTTTGAAAATCGAACTTTCTATAATGTCAGTAGAAAGGAGGGCAAGACAATGCCATTTATTTTACAAACAAGTGGTCTTTCTAAAAAGATCGGTAGTAAGGCACTTGTCACTGATGTTAATATTCATATTCCCAAAGGGGAAATTTATGGTTTTCTTGGTCCTAACGGAGCTGGTAAAACCACAGTGATGAAGATGATTACTAACCTTTGGAAACCTACCAGTGGGACTATTGAGGTGTTTGGAGAGGTATTGACTCCAAAATCCTATGAAGTCTTAAAAAGAATGGGAAGTATCATCGAGTTTCCCACCTTTTATGACCACATGACCGGGCGTGAGAACTTACAGCTTCATTGTGAGTATATGGGCTATTACAATGTTGACAGTGTTGAAAGTGCGTTGCAAATGCTGGACTTGACATCAGCAGCCGATCAGCCGGTCAAGAACTATTCCCTCGGCATGAAAGAACGCCTCGGAATTGCAAGAGCCATTATGTGCAAGCCGGAACTGCTTATTCTCGACGAACCCACAAACGGCCTTGATCCAGCAGGAATGAAACAAATCCGTGATTTATTAAAAACACTTTGTTCGGAGTACGGTATTACCGTTATGATTTCAAGTCACATTTTATCTGAAGTAGAGAGTATTGCGGATACCGTTGCTATTATCCATCACGGAAAAATGATGAAAGAAATTCGTATGCAAGATATTGAGGAAATGAACCTCAATTATGTGGAGCTTTCTGTCACGGATGAAAAGCGGGCTGCCTATGTCTTGACTGAAAAGTTGGGTCTGCAAAATTTTAAGATTCTTGACAGCGGTAAAATTCGCATATATGACCATGCAGCGTCTACCAAGCAGTTGACGAAAATACTGGCTCTGAATGATGTCGAAGTTGTGAGCATTGGAAAGAAATCTGAAACGCTGGAGGACTACTTCTTGAAGCTGACCGGGGAGGTGAAATATCATGCTTAAACTCATTAGGCTGGAATGGAAAAAGAATAATGTAGGCAAGTACATTCGCAATGTGGTTATTATGTCGGCTCTGATCTGTCTGTTCATATTTGCCCTTTGCTATTTGGGAATTGCCAATGATCCTGATACGGGTGTTCCTGATGCGGCGCCGGGTAACAGTGCGATTTCTTCCTCTATCGAGCTGTTTACAAGCATGGCTTTTCTGGTGTTTACCAGTGTCATGTTGTCCACATACATTGTGAGCGCCTATAAAAACAAAACCATGAACTTAATGTTTTCGTATCCAATTAAGCGACAGAAAATTCTCGTTTCTCAAATGTTAGCTGTATGGATTTTCAATTTCGTGGCTCTGGTGCTGACAAAACTATTGATTTACGGCTGCATTTTACTTGGTTCACAATTCATGGTTTCCTCATTCCCACTGGACTACAACATGGCAAGTATGGGGTTCTATATTCAGTTACTCTTAAAGTCCGTTGTCATTGTAACCATGAGTTTTATCGCCTTGTTTATTGGTATGGCTATGAAGTCCTCAAAAGCTGCCATCGTATCATCTTTTCTGCTGATTTTTTTGACACAGGCTAATGTGGGCGATTTTTCTTTGGCGGATAATGCCATTCTTCCTGTTGTACTTATGGTACTTTCCTTAATCTTTGCGTTTCTCTCGATTTACAATGTGGAAACTAAGGATTTGAACTAAATGCTCAACGAAATGAAAGTTCTTATAGTGATGCCAATTATAAATTGATATTAAGAGTTAATTAAACTGCCGGACGACGGCAAAAGAAAAAAAGCCGTCGCAGAGCAGACACATTTTCACGCGCCTATGAAACGGCGGCTTTGATTTTCGGAGCCGCCGTTTCTTTGCGTTTACACAATCCTATGACGACTTGCAGGGACACGGTAGCCGATTGGAGGTTATTTTGCCGTGTCTCGTTTGCTTTTTCAAAGCTCACATGATCTACATCAGTAAAAAAAAGCATTGCTCCTCCTGGCAAGTATAACATTGCATCGGCATTATCGTTCCATGTAATTCAGTATAATAATGACTGTTCTTGGCGCGCCAGTTTTCCCTCACGGAAATCTGGCGTTTTTTGTTGCCATTTTTTCGGAGATGACCCGGTTGTCTGCCGGTGTCGGTCTCCGCCTCCATTCGATTCACCCGTCAATTACCCGTGAATCGAAATGGAGGTACATAATGAAGAAAATTAACCTTCGGGAACTTTATCCTGATGTTTATACAACAGACTTTTTTGTAGATGTGACAGAGGAAGTTTACAAAATAGAATACTATACCATTGCAAATCAGAAGCAAGCACGGTATAATATAGACAAAAAAACGAAGGCTACTGCAACGGTGCAAAAAATAGATTTTGGCTGTTTCCACAAGGAGCAGATTGAGAATCGTTATCCTCAGTGGCTGAAAACGCTGGTGTGCAGTGCATGGAGGAAGTTATTTGAATAAGGCGAAAGGTCGCAGAAATGCGGCTTTTCTTAAACACACGAGTTAACCGAACCTAACTTGCAGATATACGCGTGCTGGTTAGAGTAGTCTAACTATGAAAGGTGAGACAGCAATGCAAGATCACAAGAATTTCTGGGACAGAAATGCAGGTCTGTATGACTGCTTTATGCGAAAAGACAGGGCAGCATACGAAAAAATATATGAGCTGATCCGTCCGGTCGTGAAAGACAAAACAGTGCTGGAGCTGGCTACAGGAACGGGACTGATCGCCAAGCATATCGTAAAAGTAGCGGCATGCATTGAGGCGACGGACGCCTCTCCAAAAATGATTGCAGAAGCCAAGCGGGGAAATTGCTCTGCGAAGCTGCATTTTTCCGTGCAGGCTATGTTTTCTTTGCCATACGCAGGCAATTCATTTGATGTGGTGATCGTATCCAACGCATTGCACATCGTGCCGCAGCCAGAGAAATCACTGCGAGAGATCAAACGGGTGCTGAAGGACGATGGTGTGTTGATCGCGCCAACCTTTACTCACGCGGAAAATTCACTTAGAGGAAGGATCAAAGCCTATTTTATGAGATTGGCAGGATTCCCTCTGCATAGCAGGTGGACGAGTGAGGAGTATCTGAGTTTTCTGCGGCAGAACGGGTGGAGGGTGCGAAAAAGTGCTGTGCTGAAAGCGTCCTTCCCGCTGACCTATGCCGAATGTGTGAAATCGGAGGTGTGATATGTCATTCTTTGAAAACACCCGAAAGCCCGTAGGACTTGGCGGGAAGATCATGGTTGCCATGATGAACTTCGGACACAGCGCAATGGCAGCGTGGGGACTTCAATTTTTGCAGCCTGCCCCGGATGCCATGGTGCTGGACTGCGGCTGCGGCGGTGGAGCGAATATTAAAACGCTGTTGAAACTGTGTCCCAAAGGCAGGGTGCAGGGCATTGACTACTCAGCCGTCAGCGTGGAAAAAACGCGAAAAGTCAATGCCAGAGCCATTGCGGCAGGACGGTGCAACGTGCAACAGGCAAGCGTGACAGAGCTGCCGTTTGAAGCGGAGCAGTTTGATGTGGCGACCGCCTTTGAAACGGTCTACTTCTGGCCGGAGCTTGCACAGAATTTCAGAGAGGTCTATCGGGTGCTGAAGCCCGGCGGGATCTTTTTCATCTGCAATGAAGCAAACGGCGAAACAGCAAAAGATGACAAATGGACACAAATTATCAATGGTATGACCATCTACACGGACACTGCACTGAAAGCATATCTGGAGCAAGCAGGATTTTGTAAGATCCAGAGCCACAAAAACAAAAAGGGGTGGCTGTGCGTTACAGCGCGGAAATGAGAGGAAAAAAAGCCATGAGCATTTTTGCATCCATCCTGCGGGCAGTGTATAGACTCTCCGGAGTGAAAAAGTCTTTCACATTGCCAGAGAACGAACTGCGAAAGGAAATTGAAAAGCAGAACCGACATCGAGGCGTTTTTACGCCGACCGACCACAAGGCATATTATGAGACGATTACAGTCAACGGCTTTCCATGCCTGATCGTACGTGAAAATCCGAATCCGTCAAAGCGCGCCATCCTCTATTTCTTCGGCGGCGGTATGGTGATCGGCCCGGACAAGGGCGATCTGCCAGTCATGCGTAAGCTGTGCCGTGAGACCGGCTGCGATGTGTGGTTTCCGTTCTACCCGCTCTGCATGGAGCATTGTATCACCGAAACCTACGAAATGGTCTATGAATGCTACTGCAGAATGCTCGAATTGTACGGCGGTGGAAATGTCAGCACCAGTGGCTTTTCCTCCGGCGGCGCACTGGCTCTTGGAATCGCAGCGCACAATAATGCGCAGCCGGAGCCATTGCCGCAGCCACGGCATATCGTTGCCGTATCACCCGGCGAAGTGCCATGGAACGATGGCGAAAAATCGCGGATGAAGGCATTGAATGAGAGAGACGTTTCCATCGATTATGCCTTTATGGTGACGGTGGAAAAGTTTATGCGGCATGGCTGTAAGAATGTGCCGGACTATATGCTCTCCGGCTCCCGGGGGGATTTTACCGGCGTTGGCGATATTCACTTCTTCTATTCTGCGGATGAGGTGCTATACGGTGCGCTGCCGGACTTTGAGGAGGCCTGCAAACGCGCTAAGGTTTCCTATACAGTGTCCGCCCGCCCGAAGATGGTGCATTGCTACTGTATGCTACCAATCTTCAAGGAGGCGCGCGAGGATTTCAAGAAAATTACGGATATTTTGAAAAAATGATGCCGGAAACGGCCATATGATTATTGGTATCTGGCGGTGTGCCGCCTGGTATGGAATATGAATCAGGCAGAATGCGATGCCTATCTGGAAAATGCGTTGTCCGGTATCCCGGAACATTTCTCCGGCAAACTGCTGGAGGTGCCGGTGGGAACCGGAATTTTGACCATGCCACTTTACAGGACGCTGCCGGAGGCGGACATTACCTGTCTGGATTACTCGTCAGATATGATGAGACAGGCGCAGGAAAAGGCGAAGCGCCTACAACTGAAAATAACCTTCCGGCAGGGCGATGTGGGCGAACTTCCATATGAAGACGACATCGGCGCCCTATGATGCCTACGACGAATCGGTCGACACCGAAGAAAATGCAAAGAGCGGTTTTCGGAAAGGAGTGGGAAGATGAAGGACAGCGAATTACAAATTGACCGTAGCTGCCATGTGCTGTATTCCAAACCCTGCAAAAAGGAAATTCTGGCGAAAATCACTCTGCACTATCCGGAGGTGGAGCGAGAGGCGGTCTGGGAGCAGGTGCAGCTGAGATACGCAGAGCTTCTTTCCAAGTGGCGCACCGACCTCGGCGGTAAAAAGAATTTTCACAACGGCACGGGCGGCACCTACGACTGCATCGCCATCATGTGCTTTTACGATGTGTGCCGAGATGTGACCACATTCCGTGAAATTGAAGAGATCGAAGAAAATCTGATCCTGCCGGCCTTCCGGAAGCTGCGTTTCGTTGACGCCAACAAGCCATTCTGGAAAAAGCTGATGTATCGGGCATTCAGTACCGCTCAAAAGCACTGTGACACATGGCATGATTACGAGATGGATGTTGCACCTTACGAAAACAGCAAGCCCATCTATTATGAATTTACGGCGTGTCCGGCGGCGGAATTTGCTAAGCGGTTCGGATTTGCGGACATTATGCCCGCCCTGTGCAATGTGGACTATGCGTCCATGGAACTGCTCCATGCAAAGCTCGTGCGGACGACCACCTGCGTGGACGGCTGCCGATGCGACTATACCATCTGCGGCGATAAGGATCCATACGTAAAGGAACATCCCGAATACCGGGATGAAAACGGATACAGGAGGAATAAGTAATGATTTTACAGGTGATTCTGGAAGGTCTTGGGTTGGGGGCTTTGCTGGCTCTTGTCTGTGCTGTGGGCATCCGCAAGGGGGCTGTTGGGATGGTGCATCTCTACAGCCCGGCAGTGCAGCAGCGGTGCGTGAAGCTGGGACTTACGACACACGAGAAAATCAAGCGCAATTCTCAACTTTTCAAAGCTGTTTGTATTCCCGGCTATATTGGTTATGTGCTGGTCTGTGTCTATGGGATAAACGGTGCGAAAGGCTTTGCGGCGGGCTTCTGGCAGCTGCTTGTCATCTTGTCCGTTATGAATCTCATTGACCGCTTTTTGATCGATGGCTACTGGGTTGGGCACACGAACGCATGGACGATTCCCGGAACAGAAGATCTGAAGCCCTACATTACTGCAAAAGACAAGCAGAAAAAGTGGCTTTTCGGCACGGTGGGTATGGCAGGTATAGCAGCGGTGCTGGCGGTCCTTATGACGGCTTTTATTCACTGAGGAAAGGAGAGACAATGAAGTTTAAGACATTGGAAAATCGGAATGCTCCCGCTGTTTTGTTTTTTCACGCAATGGGCGTCAGCACTTTCCAAAGAACTGTAAAAGCATATGTATTTCGAGTTTGGCAGCATAGAAGACCATTTCAAATACCGTCAAGCGGTGATAGAAGCCTACCCCTGCGGCAATTACCCCGTATTTGAGGGATACGATCACATGCAATATCAGATTCGTGATCCGAAGGGCTTTGCTGAAATGCTGGCATTTATCGCTGAGCAGGACGGTATGCCGAAGCTCCCGTTTATCAGAAAGTGAGAGGACCCGATATGAAATACAAAATCGAGAAAAACACCGTGCAGGAGACGCTGATCATTCCGCTGTATTCCCGGAAGCTGTGCACAGGGCTGTACCCGAACCTTTACCGGGACGAAACAGCGGTGCATCTGCTCGACCAGATCGACTACGATTTTTCAGAGGCAGAGAAAAACTCCCGCAGCCTGATGCAGCGGTTCGGTGCGCTGGAGGTCGCCATGCGGCAGAATGACCTTGCGTGGGAGGTACGGAATTATCTGAAAACGCACCCCTGTGCAGCAGTGGTCAATTTGGGCTGCGGACTGGACAACACCGGCAGAGCCTGCGACAACGGCAGCTGCAAGATCTACAATCTGGACTTCCCGGATGTTATTGCGGTGCGGAATGAGCTGCTGCCCGCCGGGGAGCGGGAACAAAACATCCCCTGCGACCTGAAAGAACCCGCATGGTTTGACCGTATTGATGCCACCGGCGGGGCGGTGTTCTTCGCCTCTGGGGTGTTCTATTACTTCCTGACCCAGCAGGTTAAAGCACTGGTGCAGGGGATGACAGATGCTTTCCCCGGCGGGGTGCTTGTATTTGACGCTGCCAATCGGACGGCGGTGAAGATGATTGCAAAAACGTGGCTCAGGACTGCGAAAATCAAGGATGTGGGCGCGTATTTCGCGGTTTCGGATGCTCCCAGGGAGATTGGCGAGTGGGACAACCGTCTGCAGGTCACAAGCCGCGGCTATATGCTGGGCTACAACGATCTCCGTGACCCGTCTGTCAGTGGCTTTTTCCGGTTTCTTGCAAGGGTCGGTGACGGCATGATGAAAATACAGATCGTGAAGATCGGATTTGGAGGCAAGCAATGAAAATGAGCAAAGAAAAACGAGCACTCATCGCAGGTATGATTGGATGCCTTTTATATGTGATCGGCGACTTTTTATTTGCGGCGACCGGGAAAAGCCAAAGCACAGAATCCATTGGGCTGATGGTCAAGGTCGCCTATCTTGATATGGCAACATGGCGCATGGTGGTCAGCATCATCTGCGGTGTTCTCGGAACGGCACTCTATTACATCGGTTTTCACCAGATGTGGAAGCTTTTGAAGCAACGCCTCACCCAACCGAAGCAGCAGAAATGGGTCAAGTTGTTTCAAATCGCCTATCTCACCGGCACGGTCTGCTGGGGCTATGTTCATGCTATGTTCATGAATGTGGCGCTGATCTTCAAGTTTACCTTTGAGAAATACGGCGATATGCAGGCAGCAGCTGAAATTGCCAACAAGGTGTTTTACTGCAACGCCGCGCCGCTGCTGGCAGCATATATCCTGTGTGATGTACTTCTTTCCGTCGTGATGCTCGTTATGATCTGGAAAAGGATGCTCCCGCTGAAAAACACAGCACAGCGGATATTGGCATCCTTCTGCAACCCCATCGTTTTTACGGGGATTGTGGGAAATCTCTTCACGCTTCTGCCGTGGCCGCTGGATCAGATCGATCACGGCACGGAATCCGCCGGACACCTGCTGGTTTTGATATTGGGGCTGGTGTTGCTGCGGGAGAAGGCAAAATGCGTAGAATGTAAGGAGGCAGTGCAATGAAATACATGGGTATGCCAATGGGAATGTGGGCGTTGTTTGCAGGCTCATTCCAAAAGCAGTTGACGGCGGTGTTCGGCTATGATGCCGATGCGGCACAAGCGATCACGAAAAAAGCAAAGCCGAAGTACAAAGCAATCATTGCAGACCTGCCGGAGTTTGAAAAATCGGACCGCTTCAAGATGAACATCGTCAACTGCGCAATGCTCGGCGCGTTCATTCTCTCCATGCCGCAGCGCCCGGCGGTAGACCGCCTGACGGATTACTACGCAAAGGCGATGATGACAGCGCCCATGCAGTGGTTCTGCCGTAAGAGCGGAAAAAGCAAGTTCACCGCAAAGGATATCGCTGCCATGAAAGCCACTGCCGCACTGAAAGCCGCCGACCGCAACCCCTATTCGTGGAACATGGAGTTTTACGAATACCCGGATGGCAGCGGCTACGAGGGACGCTTTACCAAGTGCGGCATCTGTGTGCTGATGAAGGAGCTGGGGCTGTACGACCTGACCCCTGCTTTGTGCCGTCTGGACTACACCATGAGCGAAGCGGGCGGCGTGACAAATTTTGTGCGGCAGTACACCCTTGCCTCCGGCGGGCCCTACTGCGACTGCGGATACAAAAAGAAAGGGTAACGGACGATGAAGAGGAAGGAAACCTATCTTTCCCGTGATTTCCGGGAGACTGCGGCACAGCGCTTTCCCGCGCGGGCAAAGGAACTGAACACCGCTTTCGATATGCGCCTGAGTGCGCTGCTGGCTGAAAATGCAGATGCAAGCAAGGAAAAGCAATACCACCTCAAGCGGCAGATCTTGCCGGGCATTGCGGCCTACGAGACCTTGCAGCGGGTCATGCCGAAAGAGGAGGCACTGCAAACCGTTCACGACTATGTGGAGCGCTTGGCGAGAACGAGCCACAAACAGCTTGCCGCCCTGCTGCACATACCGGGGCTTTACCGCCTTGTTCCCGGCGTTTTTGTCAAATCCACCCGGAGCGTTTTCGGCCCGGCGGCGGGCTTTGCCCCAAAAGAACTGCAGACCGGTAACGGCGTCTGGCGTGTGGATATGATGAAGTGTCCCTATCATGACACCTGCACAGAATACGGCTGCCCGGAGCTGTGCCGCTGCTTTTGCGACAGTGATGACATCAGCTATACCGGGCTGCATCCGAAGCTGATCTGGGAGAGAAGCATGACGCTGGGGCGTGGAAATGACCGCTGTGATTTCTGCATGAAGGTCAGATAATAGTGGGCGGCATATTGGTATGCCGCAAAAGCAGTATCGGACATGAAGCGCCTTCTGCAGTTTGGTATCGTTATCAAGCGGGGAGGGGCTTCCCTGCAAGACCGCATGGACAAGGAAAGGAAGCCCTACATTTTCGTTGGGCTTGTCTGTGTGCGGGAGAAATATCAGCGGCAGGGCTATATGCGAAAGGTGCTGGATGTTGCCTTTGCCGAGGGCAACCGGCTGGGCGTGCCGGTGATTCTGGAAACGGATGCAAAAAACAAGTTCCGGTGCAGTGTGGGTGTAATGCTCATGTTGCATCGGGCTTTTTTGCGTAAAAATAATATTTGATAATGTTGATTTTCAACTGTTCTTAACTCAAATATTGTATCTTAAGTCAAAAAGAGTTAAGATTGGAGGCGAACAGGAACTATCTACAAGTCAAGCCGCGAAGAACTTGGAACTGACACCTACTTCTATATCAAGGGCATCGAAACAGCTTGAAGAAATGGGATTGCTGCATATAAAGAAAGAAGGTGTGCCGCAGTTTTATCGGTTTAGTCACCCAATTACAAATCAGTATCCTGCGATGATTGAACTTTTCACGCGAAAGCTGGATGCCATCCAACTTCCAGAAGATGCAGATGAACGAGTTGAAGAAGCCATGGAAGAATGCGGAAGGAACTATGGAGGAATAGGATCATGTCAAAAGATGAGTATTTAATAACCGATGCGCCGCTGAAAGCGCTGACGGTTTTTGCAATGCCGATGATTCTCGGCAGTTTTTTTCAGCAGGTATACAATATGGCTGACTCCATTATCGTCGGTCAGTTTGTGGGTTCCTCTGCACTGGCAGCGGTGGGTGCCTGTGCGGCCCTGACGAATGTTTTCATTTGTGTGGCACTGGGTGCCGGTGTCGGTGCGGGTGTGCTTGTGAGTCGCTACTTCGGCGCCAAAGAGTATGGCAAAATGAAAACCATTGTGTCTACGTCGCTGATCAGCTTTTTACTTCTGAGCATCCTCCTTGGTGTCTTTGGCTTTTGCTTTTCCCATGCGATGATGAGCGGGTTACAGACCCCTGCCGATATTCTGGAGGAAGCGGTACTGTACTTGCGGGTCTATTTTGTGGGCTTTCCGTTTTTGTTCATGTACAATATTCTCTCCACCATGTTCACTTCCATTGGTGAATCAAAAATTCCGCTGGGGCTGCTGATCTTTTCATCCATTCTGAATATTGTGATGGATCTTTGGATGGTAGCCGTTCTGGGGCTTGGTGTATTCGGCGCGGCGCTTGCAACCCTGATTGCCTAGGGAATTTCCGCTGTGTTTTCACTTTTGATTTTCTTATACCGGATGCGGCGATACCAAAGCCCGTTTCAGTGGTTTGACGGACGCAAGCTGCGCTCGATGCTTCGGATCGCAGTGCCCTCGGTCCTGCAGCAGTCTACCGTGTCGATTGGTATGATGATCGTACAGGCAGTGGTAAATCCCTTTGGCACACAGGCACTTGCAGGATATGCGGCGACGATGCGGGTGGAGAATGTTTTTTCCCTGATCTTCGTGTCCATCGGTAATGCAGTTTCGCCGTATGTTTCCCAGAACCTTGGGGCAGGCAAAACCGAGCGTATCAAAAAAGGTTATCATGCGGCATTGGTGTTGGACGTGTGTTTTGCGGTGGTTGCCTTTCTTGTCATTGAAACACTGCACACGCAGATTTCTTCGCTATTTCTTGGAAAAGACGGAACCGCGCTGGCTTATCAGGTGTCCGGAGATTATATGAGATGGCTTGGTTACTTCTTTATCTTTATGGGAATTAAAATGGCAACCGATGGAGTTCTTCGCGGACTCGGCATCATGCGACCGTTCCTTATTGCCAACATGGTAAACCTTGCGATCCGCTTGTCTGTGGCTTTGATCTGTGCACCGCGTTTTGGCATCGACTTTGTCTGGCTTGCCGTGCCGGCCGGCTGGCTCGCTAACTTTTTGGTTTCCTATGCGGCGCTCAGAAAATCCTGGCCGGGCGAGAAAGTGGAGCCATCTCGAATATTTTCATAATCCTTGAAATTGTCCTTGAAATATGCCATCATTAGTTCATGGGATGCAAAAGTATAAAAGAGTTAGAAAGAGCAGGTATCATATATGAAAAAGAAGATCATTGTTGCAGTAGTGGTAGTTGTTGTGATTTTGGCGGCGATCGCGATTATCTCTGTCCTGGCACAGACACCGGCGCTGATCTGACCGGAAAGGAAGCAGGACAACGCTTATGAAATTGTTATACGGTACCGGCAATCCGGCAAAGGCAGCTGCCATGCAGAACCGCATAGCCGGACTTGGCATTGAACTGATCAGTCTGCAGGATCTGCGGGCACAGGGTATGGAGATCCCCGATGTCCCGGAGACAGGCAATACACCTCTGGAGAATGCCAGGCAGAAAGCGCATGCTTATTATGAAGCTTTTCGTATGCCTGTATTTTCCTGTGATTCCGGGTTGTATTTTGAAGATGTCCCGGAGGCGGTCCAGCCTGGGGTACATGTGCGTACGGTGAACGGTGTGTATCTGACGGATGAGCAGATGCTGGAGCACTATATCGGACTGGTAAAACGCTATGGAAGGCTTACGGCAAAATACCGCAATGCCATCTGCTATGTGCAGGATGAGGAACATGTATATGAGGCAATGGAGCCTGACATGGAAAGTGAGAAATTCTGGCTGACGGATGTACCCCACAGCAGCATCCGCAGAGAGGGGTTTCCGCTGGACAGCATTTCCCTGGATCCCGGAACCGGGAAATATTTCTATGATCTGCCTGAGACGGCGGTGGATCAGGTGGCGGTAGAGGAAGGTTTTCTTATTTTTTTCCGGAGAATCTTACAATACAGATGAAGAAATGTAACTATTCAGAGGCGGTTTTGCGAATGGGGTTCTGAATAGTTACAAAGAAATCATAAAACAACAAAGTGCGGAGAGGCGCCTGGATAGGAGAATATATGGCAGTGGAGAGTATAACAGAAACAGCAATGATCTGGGGAACTGTAAGCAGTGCAAGTATGGTGGGGATGGTGATATCTCTGCTATTATCCGTGGGTTTACCCATATTTTTAGGTATCTTTATCTATAAGAAGACAAAGGCGTGGGTGCCGGCATTTTTCATCGGCTGCGGCATCTTCGTGGGCTTTGCCATGATCTTAGAGCAGATCTGCCATGCCATCGTGCTGACGGTGACCGGAAGCGTGATCCGGGACAATATCTGGCTGTATGCGATTTACGGTGGGCTTGCAGCAGCACTTTTTGAGGAGTGTGGGCGGTGGATCGCCATGAAATTCTGCCTGAAAAAACATCTTACCCGGGAAAATGCGTTGATGTACGGCGCCGGACATGGCGGCATTGAAGCTTTTTTGATTCTTGGTATGTCTTCTATGAGCAATCTCCTTACTGCAGCCATGATCAACGGTGGTCTGATGGAGAAGACTATGACGGCATTGGAGCCCGCACAACAGGAGGTAACCTACCATCAGCTCTCTGTTCTCTGGACCACGCCGGCTTACCAGTTCTATCTCGCACCGGTGGAGCGGATCAGTGCGATCGCTCTGCAGATCGCGTTGTCGATTCTTGTATACAGTGCGGTGAAGACTGGCAGAAAGCTGCATTTGGCAGCAGCCTTCGGACTGCATTTTGCAGTGGACTTCTTAACCGTGATATGCGCCGCTGCCATTCCCACTTGGGCATTGGAACTGGGACTGTTATTGGTGATTGCAGTGATCTGTGTAGTGGTATACCAATTGGTATATGTACAGATGGCAGAGAAAAAGGCCTGACGGAGACAAAAACCAGCAGATAAGAAGGAATGGATTAAAAAAGGCGAACATGTCATGAGTCATAAAATATGATATAAAAGATATGAGGCAACGAACAATGAAGATTAACAGAGAAAAAGCACTGGCAGCATTTCAGAAATACACGGACCGTTATGACAGCAGCCGGGACATGATCCGCCTGAAAATAGAACACACCTACCGGGTCTGCGGATTGTGTCAGCAGATCGCCAGATCTCTGGAACTTCCAGAGGAAGAGGTGGACATTGCGTGGCTGACCGGACTGCTCCATGATGTGGGACGGTTTGAACAGCAGCGGGTATATGGTACCTTCGCCGATGCGGATTCCATCGATCATGCGAAATACGGAGCAAGGATTTTATTTGGTAAGGTCTGGGAAGAGAAACACGGACTTGCTTCCGGAAGCGAAGAAAACCTGTCCGAGGAAATTCAGGCAGACGCCGGAATCAGTATCCGGAATTTCGTGGAAGATGCTTCCTGCGATGAGCTTCTGTGGACGGCGGTGTTTTATCACAGCGCCTACCGGATTCCGGAAGAACTGGACGAACGTACGGCAATGTTCTGCCATATCTTACGGGATGCGGATAAGATTGATATCTTGAAGGTCAATGTGGAATTCCCGCTGGAAGAGATCTACAATGTGGACACCGAGGTATTATACCAGGAGGAAGTGACGCCGGAAGTGTTGCAGAGCTTTGATGAGGAGCATGCCGTACTACGATTCCTGAAGAAAACAGCGGTGGATAATGTGGTGGGACATATTTCACTGGTGTACGAGCTGGTCTATCCCGAGAGCTGCCGTATTGTGAAGAGACAGGGGTATCTGGATCGACTGATGAATTTTGAGTCGAAAAATTCTCATACGAGAAAACAGTTCGAGCATATCAGAGAACATATGAGAGAATATCTTGCCGGAAAATAATGTTGGATACCTGACAGACAGAAAGCAAACTGAAAATCTCACGGATGGCGGAGAATACCGTTATTCGTGAGATTTTCATTTACAAAGAGCGAGTTTTCGTTTTGTATATCGCAGATTCCTCCTGCACAGACTAAACAGTAGCACTTGATCGATAACATATGCAAAATTATGTTATCGATCAAGTGCACGATTGTTATGCAAAAACAGGATGCCTGTAAAATGAGGCATCTTCGCAGAACGCGGGAAAGGAGTTTGCAATGGATGGATTGACTGGGGGAAGCGGCGGAACAGAAGCGTTTCCCTTGAATGAACTGCCGGTAGGATTCGGCATGGCGCTGGCGATGAATGAACAGGCCATGCAAGGCTATGCGGCACTGACAGAGACGGAGAAGGAACATCTGATCCTCCGGTGCCGGGATGCTGGATCCAAAGAAGAGATGGAGCGGATCGTGGCATCATTGGTACCGGGAGAATCGGCGGAGAGTGTTATTGCCAGCCTCCGTCAAGAGTAAGGATCTGTCCGGTGAGATAGGTTGGCGCCTGGATGAGCTGGAGGACAAGTTTTGCGACTTCCTCCGGCTGGCCCAGACGGTCGGCGGGAATCTCTTCCCGGAGGGCGTTCATTTCCTCGGGGGAGAAGCAGTGGTTCATGGCAGTATCAATAACACCGCAGGAGATGGCGTTGACCTGGATATTACTGGGAGCCAGCTCCTTGGCCAGTGCTTTGGTGAAGCTGTTCACACCACCCTTGGAGGCGGAGTAAGCCACTTCCATGGAAGCTCCCACATTTCCCCAGACGGAGGAAATATTGATAATGCGTCCGCTGTGCTTCAGCAGCATCAGAGGCACTGCCAGACGGCTGGTGTAGAAGCAGGAGCTCAGGTTCGTATTCAGGACATGCTGCCATTCTTCGACACTCATATCCGTGAGTAGACCAATGTAAGAGATTCCGGCGTTGTTGACCAGTACATCCAGATGGTCCAGGGAGGCAAAAACTTTTTTGATGGCAGCGGGTTCCGATGCGTCCGCAGCCATGGCGGTGCAGGTGATGCCATATTTTTCTTCTAAACAGGCAGCCACTTCCTGAAGGTCCGGCAAGGTATGGCTACAGGTGAGGATCAGATGGTAGCCGGCTTCGGCCAGGGCTTCTGCGATGGCCTTACCGATGCCGCGGGAGGCACCGGTGACAAGAGCCAACGGTGCGTTCTTTATTGTATTCATGTAAAGTATCCTTTCTGAATTCTACGGCACCCTTTGGAGATAAAACAGTGCCGGATGCTAAAAACCTGTAAAACGAGTGTAGCATAGATGGACTTGCTTTTCCATAGGGGAACTGCTACACTGGACAAAAGGAGAGTAAAAATTATGTATGATTTGATCATTATCGGCTCCGGTCCCGCAGGGCTGTCAGCTGCAGTCTATGGTAAGAGAGCGGGACTGAATCTACTTATTATAGAAGAAAAGCCCATGAGCGGCGGTCAGATCCTCAATACCTATGAGGTGGATAACTATCTGGGATTTCCCGGCATCAGTGGATTCGATATGGGAATGACGTTCCGGCATCATGCAGAGAAACTGGGAGCGGAGTTCCTGGAGGCTACGGTACACAGTGTGGAAGAACGAGGCGATTACAAATGCGTCTATGCGGGCAACCAGGAACTGGAGACCCGTACGGTGATCTTTGCCACCGGTGCGGAACATGCCAGATTAGGAGTACCCGGCGAGGAAGAATTGAACGGCATGGGGGTATCCTACTGTGCTACCTGTGACGGTGCCTTTTTCCGGGGCAGAACGGTGGCTGTGGTCGGCGGCGGTGACGTGGCACTGGAAGATGCCATCTATCTGGCAAGAACCTGCGAAAAGGTGTATCTGATCCACAGAAGAGATAGTCTGCGGGGGGCTATGGTATTGCAGGAGGAATTAAAGAGTCTCCCTAATGTGGAGATTCTCTATGACCATGTGGTTACAGAAATCTGTGGCGAGGACATGGTGGAAAAGCTGCGTATCAAAAATGTGAAGACAGAAGCGGAAAAAGATCTGGAGGCAGCAGGCATCTTTATCGCTGTAGGCATCCATCCCAACACGGAACTGCTGCGGGAACTGGTAGCAGTCGGGGAAGACGGTTATATCCCTGCGGATGAGACCGGAGAGACCGGCCGCCCCGGCATTTATGTGGCCGGAGATATCCGTAAGAAACCTCTGCGCCAGGTCGTAACAGCGGTGGCAGACGGTGCCAATGCAGCAGTCAGCGCGGGAAATTACTGCAACCGTTTTCGTTAACAGACACAGATTAGTAATAGATTCATTAAGAAATTCGGAAGAAAACCGAAGAATATTTAAAGAAAAGAGTCACCTGGATGGTGGCTCTTTTTATGTAAAAACACCGCAAACCCGCATGAAATGGGAACTTTTGACAACATTGACAATTAATTCACTATATTGACAAATGGGAGTTCGCGTGATATATTTGTTAACGGATGTAACAAATTCGTAACAAATGATTTGAAAATGTAAAGAAATAAGTTAAGAAATTGAGACAGCTCCAAGAGTTTCAGGAGGATAGAATGGTTCGTAAATCTGTAAAAATTACCGTTTGCACCATGGCAGCGGTTATGGCTTTTTCCGGAATGAATATCACTGCAAATGCAGCAGCATCTTCATCTGTACTGCCCAGCGGCGGTATCGAGCTGACCCTGGCAAAGGGCAACAAGCTGGAGAGCCTTTCCACAGGTACCAAAAGCACGAAACAGATTGAAAGCATTATTGAGACTGTGATCCGTGACGATCAGATGGATACCACCCCGGAAGCATCCGAGGAGGAGTCCTTCAAGAATCTGGTAATCGCACAGGTGAATGATTATGTAAATGTAAGAAGCCTGCCCAGTGAGGAAGGTGAGATCGTCGGTAAATTGTATGACGATTCCGTTGGCCTCTTCATTTCCGAAGAGAACGGCTGGTATCAGATTTCTTCCGGTTCCGTAACTGGTTATGTAAAAGCCGAGTACTGTGTGACCGGCGACGAAGCAGTAGAACTTGCCAAGAAGGTAGGAACCCGACTGGCAACCGTTAACACCACCACATTGAAAGTTCGTACCGAGCCTTCGCTGGAAGCATCGGTGCTGGGTCTGGTTCCTCTGGAGGACGATCTGGTAGTATCCGATGAGACCGATGGCTGGGTACAGGTAGATACCGAGGAAGGTCTTGGATGGGTCTCTACAGAATTTGTTTCCCTGCATACGGAATTCGTAGAAGCAGAATCCAAAGAGGAAGAAGCAAAGCGTCTGGCAAAGGAGAAAGAAGAGAGAGAAAGAGCACGTGCCGCAGCGGCAGCCAAGGCAGCCACAAGCAGCAAGAGTTCTGGCTCTTCCGGCAGCGCTCCCGCAGTTACTTATGCGGCCAGCGGAGACAGCGAGATGGGTACCGCAGTTGCCGACTATGCATTACAGTTCGTTGGTAACCCTTATGTATACGGCGGATCCAGCCTGACCAACGGCACCGACTGTTCCGGATTTGTAATGAGTGTATATGCTAACTTCGGTGTAAGTCTGCCTCATTCCTCTTCTGCAGACCGCAGCCAGGGTTCTGCGGTTGACGGACTTGCCAATGCACAGGCAGGTGACCTGATCTGTTACTCCGGCCATGTGGCACTGTATATCGGTAACGGCCAGATCGTTCATGCATCTACCGCCAAGACCGGTATCATCGTATCTAATGCGGATTACAAGAAGGTACTGGCGGTTCGACGGATCTTCTGATTATATAACAGAAAGTATAAGGCACTGTGTGGAAACACACAGTGCTTTTTGTGTATACGATGAGCGAGACTACTCGATTGCACCGTGTCATGTGGTCGGTTTATTTTCCATGTGGACAGGATGCTGTGGGGACAGTGGAACTTAAGTGCCGATAAGGCAAAAAACTATAAGTTGTATAACGAATTGTGCAATTTGTCAAAATATTGTTATGCGATGAAATGGGGATTGACAAAACGGAACTATACAAAGTATACAAAAAAAGTGACACGAACGTAAAAACGACAGAAAAGAAATTTAAATACAAAATAAGTTATCCACATCCAAAATGCCAGAAAATAGGATAAAAGTTACTTATACACCAAGTTATACACATTATCCACAGAAAAACCGGCACTGCAAGGGGGATAAATTTACGAAAAAACAGGAACAAATGTTTTGTGAACATGTAATAAAAATAATAAAATGACAGGATTTGTCGATTTTAGGGTTGACATACAGAATGTCAAAAACAAGTAAAAAACTTCTTAAATTGTTGCAAAAAGCTGTGCTATTGTGCTATAATGACTATACAATAAATACAAGGGATGCTACATAAAACCTTGTAAATAAATACTTGGAAGGGATGATCAGCATGAAGTTTATTATTGTTGGCAGAAACATCGAAGTTACACCAGGATTAAGAGCAGCAGTGGAGGAAAAGATCGGCAAGCTGGACAAGTATTTCAATCCCGACACAGAAGTACATGTAACATTAAGCGTTGAAAAAGAACGTCAGAAAATTGAGGTGACCATTCCGGTAAAGGGAAGCATTATCCGTTCGGAGCAGGTAAGCAACGATATGTATGTATCCATTGATCTGGTGGAAGAGATCATTGAGAGACAGTTGAAAAAATATAAGAACAAGATCGTTGACAAACAGCAGGCGGCAGCTTCTTTCAGCAAAGCCTATGTAGAGAATGATTACACAGACGATGACGAGATCAAGATCGTTCGTACCAAGAAGTTCGATATCAAGCCCATGTATCCCGAGGATGCCTGCATTCAGATGGAACTGTTGGGACACAACTTCTTCGTATTCTGCAACGCAGAGACAGATCAGGTAAATGTAGTGTACAAGAGAAAGGGCGATACCTACGGACTGATCGAGCCGGAAGTATAAAACCGGACAGAAAATTAAATAAAGACAAATTTACAGCCTGCCGGAGTTTCCGGCAGGCTGTTTTGTTGTATGGGAAATGATATGCCCCGGAGATTTTCGAATTGTCTGAATACCGGAAAAATCAGAAACATAACCTGTAAGGAGGAACTGAGAGCAGGACAGGGAATGGACAGAGAAAAGAGAATGCGGGCATGGATCCGGGCAGAGGTGATGCTTCTATTTATAATGATGGGAGCATTTCTGCTCCGGGAGACAGGACGGACAGAAAGCATGGAACAGGCGGTGGTCACCGCAACCTCGGCTGCGGGAAAGGATTATATCAAATGGGTGGACTTTACCGTATCCTATGAAGCACTCTGCCAGGCATATGACTGGGATGTGGATACGTTTGACACGGAACATCATGTGGAGTGGATCCCGCTGCTTGCATATGCCGCAGCCAGAACCGGAGGGGAATTTGACAAAAAGGCGCTGAAGATCCTGAACGAGACGGCGGAGAAGCTGGCTGAGGGAGAGGCAGAGATAGAAACTCTCACAAAAGATATGAAATACTATCCGTATTATCTGGAAGCTTACAGCGCGGCGCTGGGAGGACTGGTGGGAGAATACGAGGCAGAGGTGATCGGAGAAGACGGACAGAGCACCTGGCAGAAAAAATACGGATTAAAAGGTTATTGCCCCATTGCGAGAGGATTTGATTATACTCATTATGATGATTTCGGGGCGGGAAGAAGCTACGGATATAAACGAAGGCATCTGGGCCATGACATGATGGGGCTCGTCGGTGTACCTATCATTGCTGTCGAGTCCGGCACTGTGGAAGCCCTGGGCTGGAACCAGTACGGCGGCTGGCGCATTGGTATCCGCAGCTTTGATAATAAACGCTACTATTACTATGCACATCTGCGGCAGAACTACCCCTATGCGGAAGGACTGGAAGAAGGCAGCGTGGTGACGGCGGGGGATGTGATCGGTTATATGGGACATACCGGTTACAGTACCACAGAAAATGTAAATAATATAGAAGTAACCCATCTGCACTGGGGATTGGAACTGGTCTTTGATGAAGAACAGAAAGAGAGTGACAACGAGATCTGGATCGATGTCTATCCGCTGACCTGTTTTCTGGCAAAACACACGCAGGAAGTGCAGAAAGTCGAGGGAACAAGAGAGTGGATCCGCACTACAAAAATCCGGGAATTCTGATTTCTAAAAATTTCATTTGTTATTTTGTTATTTTTTTGACAAAAGCATTGCAAAACAGATTTCGCTATGTTAAAATGGGGACAGTGAAATGATAAAAAAATAACAATCTACATTTCAGAAAGCAAACCAAACGAAAACAAAAAGTGGAGGACAAACAAATGGCAAAGAAAGTTGTATTAGCAGGCGCTTGCCGTACCGCAATCGGTACCATGGGCGGAACCTTAAGCACAACTCCTGCACCGGAGCTGGGCGCAATCGTTATCAAGGAGGCTCTGAAGAGAGCAGGCGTTGCTCCCGAAGCAGTTGACCAGGTATATATGGGATGTGTAATCCAGGCTGGCCAGGGACAGAACGTAGCACGTCAGGCAGCTATCAAAGCCGGACTTCCCATCGAAGTTCCCGCAGTTACCATGAACGTGGTATGTGGTTCCGGCCTGAACTGTGTGAACCAGGCAGCACAGATGATCATGGCCGGTGATGCAGATATCGTAGTAGCAGGTGGTATGGAGAACATGTCCATGGCTCCTTACGCAATTCCTCAGGGACGTTACGGATATCGTATGGGTAACGCAACCATGGTTGATACCATGATCAAAGATGCACTTTGGGATGCTTTCAATGATTATCATATGATCAAGACCGCAGACAACATCTGCGAAGAGTGGGGACTTACCCGTGAAGAACTGGATGAGTTCGCATTAAAGAGCCAGTTAAAGGCTGAAGAAGCTCAGAAGAACGGCGCCTTCAAGGCAGAGATCGTTCCCGTAGAAGTTAAGAAGAAAAAAGAGACCATCGTATTCGATACCGATGAAGGCCCTCGTCATGGTTCTACCATCGAAGGTCTGGCTAAGCTTCGTGCCATCAATCCCGGTGGATTCGTTACCGCAGGTAACGCTTCCGGTATCAACGACGGTGCAGCAGCTATCGTTGTTATGAGCGAAGAGAAGGCTAAGGAGCTGGGCGTTAAGCCTATGGCTACTTTCGTAGCAGGCGCTCTGGCTGGTGTTCGTCCCGAGGTTATGGGTATCGGCCCTGTAGCTTCTACCAAGAAGGTAATGGCTAAGACCGGTATGAAGATCGAAGACTTCGATATCATCGAGGCTAACGAAGCATTCGCAGCACAGTCCGTAGCAGTTGGTAAGGAACTGGGCATCGATGTAGATAAGCAGCTGAACCCCAACGGCGGTGCTATCGCTCTGGGCCATCCCGTAGGAGCTTCCGGATGCCGTATTCTGGTAACTCTGTTGCATGAGATGCAGGCAAGAGGTGCCAAGACCGGTCTGGCTACTCTGTGCATCGGCGGTGGTATGGGATGCTCCACCATCGTTAAGATCGAGGACTAATGGAATAACAATTCGCTGGGGCGGTAGAATCTCTATCGCCTTAGTGTGGTTTTGAAAATACTGATTGAAATGTGAAATGAGGTAAAAACATGGATTACATTTTGTATGAGCAGAATGGCAATGTGGCAACCATCACCATCAACCGTGAAAAGGCACTGAACGCTCTGAATTCTCAGGTACTGGATGAACTGAACGCTACATTGGATGCAGTAGATCTGGCAACGGTTCGTTGTCTGGTGATCACCGGTGCAGGCAGTAAGTCCTTCGTGGCAGGTGCAGATATCGGAGAGATGAGCAGCCTGACCAAGGCAGAGGGCGAGGCATTCGGCAAGAAGGGTAACGATGTGTTCCGCAAAATCGAAACCTTCCCCATTCCCGTGATCGCAGCTGTCAACGGCTTTGCTCTGGGCGGCGGATGTGAGATTTCCATGAGCTGTGATATCAGAATCTGTTCCGACAATGCAGTCTTCGGACAGCCCGAGGTAGGACTGGGAATCACTCCCGGCTTCGGCGGAACCCAGAGACTGGCTCGTCTGGTAGGTGCAGGCATGGCAAAACAGATGATCTACACCGCACGCAATATCAAGGCAGCAGACGCTTACAGAATCGGTCTGGTAAACGAAGTTTACAGCGCAGAAGTAGATGCAGACGGCAATGTGGTAAAGAGTGCACAGGAAGTAATGCTGGCAGCAGCACAGAAGATGGCAGCCACCATTGCAAAGAATGCTCCCATCGCAGTCCGCAACTGCAAGAAGGCTATTAACGAAGGCCTGGATGCAGATATGGATCAGGCAGTAGTGATCGAAGAGAAGCTGTTCGGTGACTGCTTCGAGACAGAAGATCAGAAGTATGGTATGGCTTTCTTCCTTGACAAGAACAAGGAGAAGTTAAAAGAGCCTTTTAAGAACTGCTAATCATTACGAATATAAAAGTATAAAATCAGGAGGATTTACCATGAAAGTAGGTATTATCGGTGCAGGTACTATGGGACAGGGCATTGCAAAGGCATTTGCCCAGGTAGACGGATATGAAGTAGCTCTTTGCGATATCAAGCAGGAGTGGGCTGACGGCGGCAAGGCCAAGATCGTAAAAGGCTATGCAAGACTGGTAGAAAAAGGAAAGATGACTCAGGAGGCTGTTGACGCTATCGTAGCTAAGATCACTCCGGGCCTGAAGGAAGATCTGTGTGCAGACTGCGATCTGATCGTAGAAGCTGCATTTGAGAACATGGAAGTTAAGAAGACTACCTTCGGTGAGCTGGACAAGATCTGCAAGCCCGAGTGTGTATTTGCTTCCAACACTTCCAGCCTTTCCATTACCGAGATCGGCAACGGACTGACCCGTCCTCTGATCGGTATGCACTTCTTCAATCCCGCAGACCGTATGAAGCTGGTTGAGGTAATTGCAGGTGTGAATACTCCCGCAGAGACCGTAGACACCATCAAGAAGATATCGGAAGAGATCGGCAAGACCCCTGTTCAGGTAAACGAGGCAGCAGGCTTTGTTGTTAACCGTATCCTGATCCCTATGATCAATGAAGCAGCTTTCATCAAGATGGAAGGTGTATCCGATATCGCAGGTATCGACGCAGCTATGAAGCTGGGCGCTAATCATCCCATGGGACCCCTGGAACTGGGCGATTTCGTAGGACTGGATATCTGCCTTGCCATCATGGATGTTCTGTACAACGAGACCGGCGACAGCAAGTATCGTGCATGCCCTCTGATCCGTAAGATGGTTCGCGGCGGTAACCTTGGTGTGAAGACCGGCAAGGGCTTCTATGTATACAATGCAGACCGCACCAAGACTCCTGTGGATGCACAGTAGGCAAAAGGTAAAATAACTGTTCGGAGCCGGATACGGCTCTGGACAGTCTAAGTTCATAATTACAACCAAGTATAAATAACAATGGAGGATTAACATCATGGATTTTACATTATCCAAAGAGCATGAGATGGCGAGACAGCTGTTCAAAGAGTTCGCCGAGAACGAAGTAAAACCTCTTGCGCAGGAAGTTGACGAGACCGAAACCTTCCCCAGAGAGACCGTTGAGAAGATGGCTAAGTACGGCTTCATGGGAATTCCCGTTCCCAAGGAGTACGGCGGACAGGGCTGTGATACCCTGACCTACGCTATGTGTGTTGAGGAGCTTTCCAAGGTTTGTGCAACCACCGGCGTTATCGTATCCGCACATACCTCTCTGTGTATCGATCCTATTATGACCTTCGGTACTGAGGATCAGAAGAAGAAATATGTTCCCGATCTGGCAAGCGGCCGTAAGATCGGTGCTTTCGGTCTGACCGAGCCCGGTGCAGGTACCGATGCTCAGGGACAGCAGACTAAGGCTGTATTAGATGGTGACGAGTGGGTCATCAACGGATCCAAGTGCTTCATCACCAACGGTAAAGAAGCTGATGTATATATCGTGATCGCAGTTACCGGTATCGTAGAGAAGAGAGGCAGAAAGATGAAGGAGATTTCTTCCTTTATCGTTGAGAAAGGTACTCCCGGATTTACCTTCGGTACCAAAGAGAAGAAGATGGGTATCAAGGGTTCTTCCACTTACGAGCTGATCTTCACCGACTGCCGTATCCCCAAGGAGAATATGCTTGGTAAGCAGGGACAGGGATTCAAGATCGCAATGCACACTCTGGACGGCGGACGTATCGGTATCGCTTCCCAGGCTCTGGGTATTGCAGAAGGCGCTCTGGAGAGAACCGTTGCTTACACCAAGGAAAGAAAGCAGTTCGGAAAGTCCATTTCCGGATTCCAGAATACACAGTTCCAGCTGGCTGATATGGCTACCAAGGTGGAAGCTGCCAAGATGCTGGTATACAAGGCTGCACGCAAGAAGGACGAGTACAAGACCAATCCTAAGATCTCTTACTCTGTAGAAGCTGCTATGGCTAAGCTGTATGCTGCTGAGGTTGCTATGGAAGTTACTACCAAGGCTGTTCAGCTGCACGGTGGTTACGGTTACATCAGAGAGTACGAAGTTGAACGTATGATGCGTGATGCAAAGATCACCGAGATCTACGAGGGTACTTCCGAAGTTCAGAGAATGGTTATCTCCGCAGATCTGCTGAAATAAGCAAGCAGGCATTTGTCGGAAATTTTATTAGAAAAGTAAGGAGAAAATACAATGAAGATTGTTGTTTGTATTAAGCAGGTGCCCGATACCAAGGGCGGTGTTAAATTCAATCCTGACGGAACTCTTGACAGAGGCGCAATGCTTGCTATCATGAATCCCGATGATAAGGCTGGTCTGGAAGCTGCATTGAAGCTGAAGGACGAGTTCGGCGCAGAAGTTACCGTACTGACCATGGGTCTTCCCAAGGCAGCAGATGCTCTTCGTGAGGCACTGGCTATGGGCGCTGACAAAGCAATTCTGGTTACCGACAGAGTACTGGGCGGTGCTGATACCTGGGCTACTTCCACTACCATTGCAGGTGCACTGAGAAACCTTGACTATGATCTGATCATTACCGGTCGTCAGGCAATCGATGGTGATACCGCACAGGTTGGTCCTCAGATCGCTGAGCATCTGGGACTTCCCGTAATCTCTTATGCACAGGACATCAAGGTTGAGGGAGACAAGGTGATCGTTCAGAGACAGTATGATGACAGATATCATGTAGTAGAGGCTCAGATGCCCTGCCTGATCACTGCACTGTCCGAGCTGAATAAGCCTCGTTATATGACTCCCGGCGGAATCTTCGATGCATGCAAGGCAGAGATCACTACCTGGGGCAGAGCTGATCTGAAAGATGTTGATGACAGCAACCTTGGCCTGAAGGGATCTCCTACCAAGATTGCAAAGGCATCCGATAAGGTTCGTAAGGGCGCAGGTGAGAAGATCGTTCCCGATTCACCTGAAGACGGAGCAGCTTACATTGTGGCTAAATTCAAAGAAAAGCACATCATCTAATATAGGAGGCAAACCATGGTAACCAATAATATTGAAGAATACAAGGGTGTATATGTGTTCGCCCAGCAGGTAGACAATGAGATCAGCGGTATCGCATTGGAGCTGCTCGGCAAAGGTAAAGAGCTGGCTGCAAAGCTGGAGACCGAGGTAACCGCGGTTCTGATCGGTTATAATGTAAAGAATCTGGCAGATAAGCTGGCTGAGTATGGCGCAGATAAGGTAATCCTTGTGGACGATCCCGAACTGGAGACTTACAGAACCGAGCCTTATGCACATGCACTGGCATCTGTTATCGAGAAATATAAGCCTGAGATCGTTCTGGTAGGTGCAACTGCTATCGGACGTGACCTCGGCCCTACCGTTTCCGCAAGAGTTAAGACCGGTCTGACCGCAGACTGTACGGTACTTGAGATCGGTGATTTCCCTCTCGTTGCTATCCCCGGACAGGAGCAGAAGCACAACCAGCTGCTGATGACCCGTCCTGCATTCGGTGGTAACACCATCGCTACCATCGCCTGCCCCGACAACAGACCTCAGATGGCAACCGTTCGTCCCGGCGTTATGCAGAAGATCGCTCCTATCGCAGGTGCAAAGGCTGTAATCGAAGAGTACAATCCCGGATTTACTCCGAACAACAAATATGTAACCATCAAGGAAGTCGTTAAGGCTGTATCCGATACCGTTGATATCATGGATGCTAAGATCCTGGTATCCGGCGGACGTGGAGTTGGCAGCGCAGAGAACTTCAAGATCCTGGAGGATCTGGCAGAGGTTCTTGGCGGTACCGTATCCTGCTCCCGTGCAGTTGTAGATAATGGCTGGAAGCCCAAGGATCTGCAGGTTGGACAGACCGGTAAGACCGTTCGTCCTCAGATTTACTTTGCAATCGGTATCTCCGGTGCTATTCAGCATGTAGCAGGTATGGAAGAGTCTGATCTCATTGTTGCCATCAACAAGGATGAGACCGCGCCTATCTTCGATGTGGCTGACTACGGTATCGTAGGCGACCTGAACAAGGTAGTTCCTGCTCTGACCGAGCAGCTGAAAACTGCAAAGGCTGAGAAGGCAGCAAACTAATTCGTAACAACGGATTAAAAACATATAAGAACTCCGTCTGATTCCCCGGTCCGTCCGGGAGTCGGGCGGAGTTCTTTTCTGCAAAAAACTGATGCAACTTGTGCAAGTTTCTTGCCTTGTATGCTTGCGCTGAGGGAAGCAAAATAGTAAAATAAAATGATACCAAGGGTAACAAGGTGAAAAAAATTTTTTTCACCTGCAAATTTGTGCCTTCGGCTCAAAGTTTGCAGGTTGTTGAAAGGCGTGAGTAGTTTTATGGCAAAACAAAAAGAAGTAAAGACCAACGCAATGCGGATCCTGGAATCTTTGAAGATTCCTTATACCCATCACACCTACGAGTGTGAGGAATTCGTGGACGGTCTTCAGATAGCTGACAAATTATCCCTGCCCTATGAACAGGTCTATAAGACGTTGGTCACCGTGAGCAACAGCAAGAATTATTTTGTATTCGTTATCCCTATTGCGGCGGAGCTGGATCTGAAAAAGGCAGCGAAATCGGTAGGGGAAAAGAGCGTGGAAATGATCCACGTAAAGGACATTAACGCCATTACCGGTTATATCCGCGGCGGCTGTACTGCCATTGGCATGAAAAAGCAGTACGTGACCAGAATCGATGAAAGCGCAAAGACACAGGAGCAGATCTATGTCAGCGGCGGCAAGATCGGATCTCAGATCCGTCTGACACCGGAGGATCTGGCCAAGGCAGCGAAAGCAGAATTTGCCGATATTATCCGGCATGAAAATTAACCGGGAAGATACCGTAAGGATCTGACAATTACGAAAACATATATAAAGGAGTATCTATGGAAAAAGAAAAAGCAATTCTCGATTACGACACCGTGGCACTGGATGAAGCACAGGATGCGGTGATCATCATAGACCAGACCTTATTACCCGGCAGGATCGAACTGATCGCTTTACATACGGCACAGGAAATTTGGGATGCCATTTATCTGTTGAAAGTCAGAGGGGCTCCGGCCATCGGCGTAGCGGCGGCACTGGGTATTTATCTGCTGGCAAACCGCATCGAGACCGAAGATTTTGAAAAGTTTTATGAGAAATTTACCGAATATAAGGAATATCTGGATTCTTCCAGACCCACCGCAGTCAACCTGTCCTGGGCATTGAAGCGTATGAATGCCGTGGCTGTGAAGGCCGGCAGAGAAGAACACAAAACCGTGGCAGAAGTGAAGGAAATCCTGCATGATGAAGCCTTGCAGATTCGGGTGGAAGATGTGGAAGTATGCCGAAAAATCGGAGAATTTGGCCTGGAACTGGTGAAACCGGGAGATGGCATCCTGACTCACTGTAATGCAGGACAACTTGCAACCGTAAAATATGGTACTGCAACAGCACCTATTTATCTGGGACAGGAGAAGGGCTATAACTTCCATGTATTTGCGGATGAGACCAGACCCCTGTTGCAGGGAGCCAGACTGACTGCTTTTGAACTGCATTCCGCAGGCGTGGATGTCACACTGATCTGCGACAATATGTCTGCTTCTGTAATGTCCAAGGGCTGGGTACAGGCAGTGTTCGTGGGTTGTGACAGAGTGGCGGCTAACGGAGATACGGCCAACAAGATCGGCACCAGCGTAGTAGCAGCGGTAGCAAAGCAGTACGGTGTACCGGTATATATCTGTGCACCTACATCTACCATTGACATGGCTACTGTTACCGGCGCAGATATCTGCATCGAGCAGCGCAAGGCGGAAGAGGTCACCGAGATGTGGTATAAGGAGCGCATGGCCCCGGAAGGTGTAAAGGTATACAATCCCGCTTTTGATGTAACGGATCATGAACTGATCGCCGGAATCGTAACAGAGTACGGTGTGGCAAGAGCGCCTTACACCGAGAGCCTGAAGGAGATCATGGAACGCAAGGCACAGAGAGGCTGATGGTGAAGATATGAAGCGAAATGTAAGCCTTGCGGAGATATCCGATGGTCATTTATATAAAGCAAATGATATGGTAAAAGCGGATTGCGGTGGTTGCAATGGCTGTTCCCGGTGTTGTCACGGCATGGGCAATTCCATTATCCTGGATCCCTATGATGTGTACCGGATGACTACAGGAATGGGGAAAAGCATGCAGGAGCTATTAGCGGCATCGGTGGAGCTCAATGTGGTGGACGGTGTGATCTTACCGAATCTGAAAATGCAGGGAGCAGAGGAAGCCTGTGCGTATCTGGACGGAGAGGGTCGATGCAGTATTCACCCGTACCGTCCCGGAATCTGCCGGCTATTTCCGCTGGGAAGATATTATGAAAATGGAGGATTTTCCTATTTTCTTCAGACCGGGGAATGTGCAAAGGAGAACCGCAGCAAGATAAAAGTCAGTAAATGGATCGATACTCCGGATCTGACCCGCAATCAGCAATTTACCTTACAATGGCATGACCTGTTACATGCCATGGAAGAAAGACTGACAGGAGAAGACGAAGGGAAACAGAGGGAAGAAAATCTCCTGCTGCTGCGTCTGTTTTATTTATTGCCGTATGAGGGGACGATAGATTTTTACACACAGTTTACAGAGAGGATGGAACATTGGAATGGACAGAACGGACAGATTTAACAGTTTAAACAAGCTCTCCATTGAGAAGCGCCTATTGAAAGTATTTCGTAAGACCACGATACTGCTGAGCATGACGGGTGTCATCGCCTGTGTGGCCATGGGAATCGTGAGTTATCAGTATTCCTACGCCTTGAAGCATTACGGTTTCGCGCAGGGTGACATCGGTAAGGCGATGATCGTTATCGCGGAGATGCGGAGTGAGACCCGTGCCGCCATCGGCTATGATGACGATACACTGATCGCTACAGCAAAAAATGCCCATGACCTGACGGCGGAACAGTTGGATACCTATATCAGTGCCCTGGAAGATGACATGATCACGGATGAGGGAAGAGCTACCTACCAGCAGATCAAGGACGGCGTAGCTTCTTATCAGCAGATCGAGGCACAGATACTGGAACTGGGAACAGCTTCCGATTCTGCTAAGCGGATGCAGGCACAGCAGATGGCAGGCGAACAGATGGATCCCGTGTTCCAGCAGGTCTATGCAGATATGACGAGCCTGTTGGACAGCAGTGTAACGAACGGAAATGCCATGGAAGCCAAACTGAATGTTTTCCGTGTGGTTATTTTTATCGTAATCCTTCTGATCATCGGAGTAGGCTTTGCGGGATCTGAAAAAGCGGGAAAAAGAATAGCCAAAGGAATCGCCGGACCGCTGAAAGCGCTGGCAGACAGACTGGATGGGTTTGCTGCAGGTGATCTGTCTTCAGAGTTCCCGGAAGTAAAGACAGAGGACGAAGTGGCAGAGATGAATCGTGCCGCCATTGCAATGGCTGAAAATCTGCGAATGATCATTGAGGATATCAAGCAGGCTCTGAATGCCATGGCAAATGGTGACTGGACGGTAAAATTTCTTTACCCCGATCTCTATGCAGGGGATCTGGATGAATTGAAGGAAGCCCTGAGAGATATCAAATATAAGATGAACGAAGCATTGTACAATGTAAATTCCGTATCCGGCCAGGTATCCATGGGTGCCGGAAGCCTGGCAGATGCCGCACAGTCTCTGGCAGAGGGCGCTACTGAGCAGGCCGGAGCCGTACAGCAGCTACAGGCAACCATTACTAATATTACCTCTATGGTAGACAATACTGCAGAGCATACCAAGAATTCCAGCAGGCAGGCACAGGAATACTCTGCTAAGGCAGATGAAGGCCGTACCGAGATGAATCATCTGATGGAGATCATGGAACAGATCAACGAGACTTCCGAGAAGATCAGCAACATCATCGGTGAGATCGAGGATATTGCCAGTCAGACCAATCTGCTGTCCTTAAATGCGTCCATTGAGGCAGCCAGAGCGGGGGAGGCCGGAAGAGGTTTTGCTGTGGTGGCAGACCAGATTGGTAAGCTGGCAGAGCAGAGTGCGCAGTCCGCTGTCAATACCAGAGAGCTGATCGGCGGTACACTGGAGGAGATCCATGCCGGCAATGAAGCTGTGGATCATGCGTCCCAGACGTTGAGCGTTATCGTGGAAGGCGTCCGCAAGATCGCACAGGATTCTGAGGAACTGAACCAGATTGCAGCTGCTCAGTCAGATGCCATGAATCAGGCGGAGAGCGGTGTGAACCAGATCTCCGAGATCGTACAGTCCAACTCTGCGGCAGCAGAAGAATTATCCGCTACCAGTGAGGAACTGCTGGCTCAGTCCGAGAATATGACCAATCTGGTAAAGCAGTTTAAGCTGATCGATGAGGAGAAGATTCAGGCGAGAAAAAAGGAGGCTGACAATGCCGGTATTTGATTTCAGCAGTATCCCGGAAAATGAGAAGAAGCAGGATCCCGTATGCACCTATACCATGTTCCGTTCCAATGAGGCTGCGGCAAGTCCCGAAAAGCCGATCCTGATCCTGGACAACAGCAGCGAACCGTGGAAGCACCATGCTATCGGTGTCTTCGGCAATCAGAACAAACGCACGAATTTCGAATTCAGGGAAGAGGGCAGCAGTGCCTATGCCGATATTTTACAGATCGATGCAAGATTCGTAAGCCTCGTCAGATGGTTAGGAGAAAATCACATCAATGTCCGGCTTTCCGGGGAAAACCGGGAAGAAGGCTATGCGGTATACAAGATCCGAGAGACTGCATTTGGCGGCGGAACCAAGCTTTCGGCAGAAGATGGATTTTTACAGTTCATGATGGAAAGACTGTTCGCCAGCAGTGCTCCCGCAGAAGAGGAACAGGGGGAGGACGAAGAGGAAGACGGCGATGATATGAAGCTTACCAGCCTTCAGAGTATCTCCGATTTCATGACATGCGCCGGAAGGACTATGCCGGAAAACATCCGCCTGTGGGCCAGAAGAAATCTGGCGGTGGCCAGATCCCATGAGGTGTCTCCGGAAGAGAGAAGACATGCCCAGAGAGCGCTGTCCATCATGATGAACATTCAGTGGAAGGGCAATTACTTCGAAGCCATTGATCCGGTGGAAGCCAGACGGATCCTGGACGAGGAATTGTACGGTATGGAGAGAGTCAAGCAGCGGATCATGGAGACCATTATCCAGATTAACCGTACCCACACCTTACCGGCTTACGGACTGCTTCTGGTGGGTCCGGCCGGAACCGGTAAATCCCAGATCGCTTATGCGGTGGCGAGGATCCTGAAATTGCCCTGGACAACATTAGACATGAGTTCCATTAACGATCCGGAGCAGCTGACCGGAAGCTCCAGAATCTATGCCAATGCCAAGCCGGGCATTATCATGGAGGCTTTTTCCATGGCGGGAGAGTCTAATCTGGTATTCATCATCAATGAGTTGGACAAGGCGGCAAACGGCAAGGGTAACGGCAATCCGGCGGATGTGCTTCTGACACTGCTTGACAATCTGGGATTCACGGACAACTATATGGAATGTACCGTTCCCACCTTTGGTGTCTACCCCATCGCCACTGCCAATGATAAGGAGCAGATCAGTGCTCCGTTAATGTCCCGTTTTGCAGTGATCGACATCCCGGATTACACACCGGAGGAGAAGAAGATCATTTTCTCCAGATTTGCATTGCCGAAGGTGCTGAAAAGGATTGGACTGCAGGCAGACGAATGCACACTCACCGAAGAGGGACTGGATGCGGTGGTGGAGATCTATTCCAACACCAGTGGAATCCGTGACCTTGAGCAGGCGGCGGAGCATCTGGCAGCCAATGCCCTGTATCAGATCGAAGTGGACGGGGTAAAGGAAGTTGTATTTGATGCAGAAAAAGTGAAGAAATTATTTCTATAAGTAATAGAAGCAGGTAGTCGCAGGATGCGGTTGCCTGCTTTTTGTGCAAAGTCGGGGGCTTTTGCCCCGGCATCATTATAGAAAAACGAGTAGAGGAGAGGGACATGACAAAGAAAGTATTAGTGATCACGGATGCACAGAACGAATTCATCACCGGGGCGCTGGGAAACAAGGAGTGCGAGGCGGCGGTAAAGTATATCGTTGCGGCAGCAGAAAGCGGGGAATACTACAAGGTGATCTTTACAAAGGATACCCATACGGCGGATTATCTGCACACCCAGGAAGGAAAGCGTCTGCCCGTTCTGCACGGACAGGAAGGCACAGAAGGATATAAGATCCATCCGGATATCGTGAAGGCGGTACAGGAGCATTATGCACCGGAACAGATCCTTACGGTGAAAAAACCTACTTTTGGCAGTCTGGATTTTGGAAATACGCTGAAGGCAATCTGGGAAGAGGTGACGGCAGCAGGAGAGGCAGCAGAGGGTGAATATCTCATGGAAGTGGATTTTACCGGATTCTGCACCGGAATCTGTGTGTTAAGCAATGTGGTCATGGCAAAGGCATTTGTACCGGAAGCGAGAGTGTGTGTCATTGAGAAGGCCTGTGCCTGTGTGACACCCCGGACGCACCAGACGGCCATCGCAGCTATGGGACCGATCCAGGCGGATGTGATTTAGAGAACATATCATATTTACACAGTTGTGAATCTAAGAGAGAAAGAGGATAAAATCATGCAATTACCACAGATCGTCAACAGCTTACTGGAAAATGATATGTACAAGTTCTCTATGGGACAATGTATCTACCACCAGTTCAGCGCTTATAAGACTACCTGGACCTTCAAATGCAGGAATACAGATGTATTTTTCACATCTGAAATGGTAGAAGAAATCAAGGCGCAGATCCGGGCCTATTGTGACTTACGTTTTACGGAAGAAGAACTGGCTTATCTGGAAAACGTAAAATGGATCAAGGGTTCCTATGTGGATTTCCTACGGCTGTGGCAGCCCAGATATGAGGATTTTGAGATCGGCACAGAGGCAGACTGTGGCCTGACTATCGAGACCAAGGGCTCCTGGCTGAATACTTCCATGTATGAAATTCCAACGTTGGCTATTGTTAATGAAGTATTTTTCCGTATGAATTATGACTATGAGAAGCTGTATGCCTCCTTCCGGGAGCGTCTGGCAGACAAGCTACAGAAGCTGGTGGACGGAACGTATTGCCTTGGAAATTTCAGTGAATTCGGTCTGAGACGCCGTCTCTCTGCAGAGGCACAGGAACTGGCAGTACAGGAGCTGGTGGGTCACAATAAGGATTATAAGGACTCCGCCTGCATTGGTACCTCCAATGTCTATCTGGCAAAGAAATGGAACGTGACACCGGTAGGCACTATGGCCCATGAATGGATCATGTGTACCGGGCAGGGCAATCACAAGCACAATCCGGCATATTCCAACTGGTATGCCCTGGATGCCTGGGTGAAAGAGTATGGCATTTTGAACGGAATTGCTTTGACGGATACGATCACCACAGATTGTTTCCTGAAAGATTTCCAGCTGACCTATTCCACTCTGTTTTCCGGCGTGCGGCATGACAGTGGGGATCCCTTTGCATGGGGGGAGAAGCTGATATCTCATTATGAATCTCTGGGGATTGACCCGAAGCGCAAGACCCTGCTGTTCAGTGACGGCCTGGACTTTGCACGGGCAGATGAACTGCGTAAGGCATTCCGGGACAGGGTGACGGTGGCTTTCGGTATAGGAACCTATATTGCCAATGATACCTGCGAGGAACCGTTGAATATTGTCATGAAGACCACTGCCTGCAACGGCATGGATGTGGCAAAGATCTCCGATACTCCCGGCAAGGAAATGTGTAAGAATGCGGATTACGTGGATTATCTCACCAGATGTATCAGATGGAGACTGGAACATGACAGATAGGAAGCAGCAGAAAATCAGAAACGGCGGGAATACAGCATGGATGAAAAAAACAGAATAGAAAACAGAATCGGTGTGCTGGATGGAATCCGTGCCATAGCCATCGGGATGGTAGTGTGGTTTCATTTCTGGCAGCAGACATGGCTGACACCGTATCTTCGGATTCCAACAGAGTACACAAAATATATTGGAATCACAGAGATTAACCTTGCCGGATGGGTCAGATATGGATTCGTTTTTGTGGATATGATGATCCTGCTCAGCGCATTCTGCAATTTTTATCCTTATGCAAGATCTATTGTTCTGGGAGAGGACTGGCCGGATACGAAGAAATTTTACAGAAAGAGGGCAGCAAGAATATTGCCTTCTTACTATTTTATGCTGACGATCGATCTGTTTTTTTATATTTTACCTGGGCATAAATATCGGAATGTGGGGGCATTGTGCAAAGATATTGTGACACATGTATTTTGCGTTGCACCAAACTGGTCGGACACTTATATATCCACCTCTTTTAACGGTGTGTTGTGGACGGTACAGATGGAAGTGATCTATTATCTGCTGCTGCCGTGGATCGCAAGATTGTTCCGCAAGTGGGCCTTTGCCACTTATAGTGTGATGTTGATGATTTCCGTTACAAGTACTGCGGTAATTCTGAACTGTTTTGCGGGAAAAGAGAGAAATTATGGAAATAATATTCTGACGTTTATGGGAATCTATGCCAATGGCATGCTTTGCTGCATCCTGTATGTCATGTGGAAGAAATATGTGACAGAAAATAAATACTCGCGGCTGGCAGGAACAGTGATCTCTGTTTTGTGTATTTTTCTGATGAACGGGATGATTCATAAATACGACGGGGATGTGAATCTGCAGGCAGTTCAGCTGCAGAGCAGGCTGGTGCAGTCGTTTCTGTTTGCATTGTTCCTTTTCAGTACGGCCTGTGCGGGAGAATATTATCAGAAACTATATTCCAACCGGGTGGCATCACTTTTTTGCAAATTTTCCTATAATCTGTATCTCTGGCATCAGATGATCGCCGTCTGGCTGAAAGAAAAAAGAATTCCTTATTGGAGCGGGGATACACCGCCAAATATGACAGGTGACCGTGTATGGCAGTGGAAATATCAGATACTGATTATCGTGGTGTCTGCGGCGATGGCGGTAGCAGTTACTCTGATCGTGGAAATTCCTGCGGCCCGATATCTGCTGAAAGACAGGGACAGCCATAAGGAAGAAGGAAAACAGCATGACAGGATATGAACATATTGAGCACACGTTTGCACCGGTGTACGATGCGGATTCGCTGGTGCTGATCCTGGGAACATTGCCCTCGGTGAAATCCCGGGAGAACCATTTTTATTACGGACATAAGCAGAACCGTTTCTGGAAAGTGATGGCAGATCTGTGCGGGGAACCGGTGCCGGAGACCATAGAGGAGAAAAAGAAAATGCTGCTGACCCACCATATCGCCATATGGGATGTGATCCAGAGCTGCGATATTAAGGGATCCAGCGACAGTAGCATCCGCAATGTGAAGCCGACGGATATTCGAAGGATCCTGGCGGAATCACAGATCACGCGGATCTATGCCAACGGTAACAAAGCAGGAGAGCTTTATCGAAAATATCAGCTGCCCCTGACCGGCATAGAAGCCACGGTGCTGCCCTCCACCAGCCCGGCCAATGCGGCATGGAGGCTGGAGAGTTTGTGCGAAGTGTGGCGGGAGACGATAGTACTTTTATAATTTTTGAAAAATACGACAAAAAATGAAAGTACTATTGACAATTCATGAGATGTTTTATATAATTTAAGAAATGATACCAAAGGTATCAAAAGCAAAAGGGGATTATCGTATAGAACAGACCGCGCATCTAATAAGGATGCGCGGTCTGTTTTTATATATGGCATATAGTAAAATATAATTTAGTAAAGCATGATTGACTAAATTATAAATTAGCATTATGGTAAGGATGCGGAAATGGAGGGCAAGGGAAACTTGTAGATAGCGGAGAAAGGCTTGGTAATATAAAATGAGCAAGGAAAATGTGGATATAAAATATGAATTGATACCCTATGATGGGTTTATCGGCTCAAAAGAATTTGATTTTGATAAAGCCATTTATGATTTGAATAGTCAGATTGAATTATTATCAAGCCAGGCGGATAACTTGGATTATGTTGTCGCAATTGCAAGTGGTATTGCTTGTGGCCTATTGGACATTCTTTGGGTCGGAGAGTTTGATCTGACGAATGGACGCAGTATTGCCAGTGATAAAGTGGATGCCTTCGTAAAAAAGACAGCAGAAATGTTTGAGGGCGAGAAATTTGATGATGTAAAATCCGCAGTGAAAGCGTTGGAGAAACGATTCCCAATTCCGAGTGATGGAAATACACCTGATTTCGGTGGTGGACTGCAACATCATCTGAGAGATTTTGCTCACCATCCAACAATTGTAGGTTTGGCATTCTCTTTATTAACGCAGTTTACGGAAAAATCATATGGAACAGATGTTAACGGGGTATTCCTTGTTGTTGATGTTCCGGAAAAAAGCAAGCCTTTCATTGGAAAGGATGTACCGCAGAAGATTTTAATGGGAACTATAACATGGTTCTTCCATCTTGTAAGTGATGTTGCTGGGTCAAGCAGCACGGCGGGTGTTACCGGTGGTACGGGAATTCCTGGACCAATCCTTGCTTTGGCAAAGGAGATTTCGGCAATACCGTTTTTCAAGGATATAAAGGTCGATGATGATATGTCATTGTCTCTCTTTCTTTCAAAGTTGTTTAACGGTACGCTTATGATGCAGCGTGATGAAAATGGACAGATTATCAAGGAGTCCGTTGTTAAATTTGATTTGCGTGGCGAACTTGGTGTTGCTGTGGAATTATGTAAACAGGCTGTTCCGGTAATTGCTAACGAGTGCATTGTGCGTGCATTTTATTTTATAAGACGACTTGCAATGGCAATGAAAGAAAAATGTGTGAGTTGCCTTGCAGACATGAAGAAGATTGACTGGAATTCTGTTAAGCCCGCAAACAACCCGACCATTGCACGTATGCTGACTGTTTCAACGGGGGTATTTACTGCACTTGATATGGGTGAGGCAATTGCAACACAAAAATATTGGGTATCCATTAATTATGTAGGTGTGGGAAGATTTGCGGTTGCTATCGGTTCTGATGTGAGTTGGGGACTTAAGGCTCGAAATGTTAAAAAGGTTCGAGATGTGTATGAGAATATAAAGCAGCAGACATTCAGAAAAGCCGATGCAGATATCTATAAAAGAATAGGAGCAGACATGGATATACAGATGGATAAACTCGGTCTTTCGTTGGAGCAGACAGAGATACTTTATAACCTTGAATATTACAAAACACTCAATGATATAGAGCGTACCAACATTCCTATAACCAGAGAAGGCGTTAAAGAACTGAAAACTACATGGCTTCAAGACTGGGCGAAGTTTATCTCTGATGGTTTTGAGAGTTTTACACAGGTTCCTGGAGCGAAAATGCATTGGTACACTATGGATGAATTGCAACAGTGCATTGCCGGACAAAATCCTAATGAACCGTGGTATCGATTAATTCTTCTTGAAGCAATGTTGTTTGAACCGTATTATCCGCTTGGAATGGAGAAAGATAAAAAAGGTAATGATGTACCGTGCAAAAAATACAAGCATCTGAACAATCCGATTAACGGTTTCAAAAAAAGCGAAGGTGACCGATTCCTAAACGAGCAATTTACGGGCAAGTATTGTGAAAAAGAATATGTAAAACGATTGCGTAAGTCTTATGACAAGCGAATGAATGAACTTAATGAGGTCCTTAAGACTGTGATTACGTCTCTGTCCATCACTGCGGTTATCGCAATAGTTACTGTTGCAACTGCGGGTACCTTTGCGGGACCGATTGCTGTGGCATTGGTAGGCTCAAATTTTGCCGGGCTTAGTGGGGCAGCATTGACCAGCGCCTGTCTTGCATATCTTGGTGGAGGTGCTATAGCAGCAGGCGGTGCTGGAATGCTTGGTGGAACAATTGCTATCGTTGGCGGCGGAGCTGCACTTGGAATAGGGGTTGGTGCCGGAGTCGGTGGTGCTGTTGGTTCAGCAGGACTTTTAGGTAAGAAAAATACCATTATGCAATCGGCAAAATTGCTCACTTCTGTACGAGAAATTTTCCTTAATGATGAACACGATGTCGAGTTTTCTAACAGCGTGTATGAGCAATATCTTCAGAATATTACTGAAGTCGAAAAGGGTCTTGTGGAACTCAGATTAAAGAAAGATGTTGCAAAGGGCAAAGAGAAAAAAACCATTGCAGAATCTATAAAAAAGGCAGAAGAATCTGTGGAAGCAATGAAAGTTGCCCGAAAGAATATGCTCAAGTACAACAGCTCTTTTGCAGAAGGCTTGCAGGTACAACGATAAATTGCATTGAGAAGCATTTGGCAAAAAGACGATACGAAGTGTGAAAACATCCGATGCAAAGCTGTTTCTTATAAAATTGCAACAGGAAGATGGGAAAAGCTACAGTTCCATTCATACCATCCGGGGAGTGCTGCGACCAGCCTTTCAGATGGCAGTGGATGATGACGTCCTTATGAAAAATCCCTTCCAATTTGAATTAGCTGGAGTGGTAGTTAATGATGCTGTCACAAGGGAAGCAATTTCAAAAGACCAAATGCGAAAATTCTTGAAATTCATACATGATGATGTGGTTTATTGTAAATATTATGAAGTGATTTACATCCTTTTCCACACTGGTATGAGAATTTCGGAATTTTGTGGGCTTACGATGAGGGATATTGATTTAGAGAAAAGAACCATCAATATTAATCATCAGCTGCAAAGAACTTCCAAAAGAGAGTATGTAATTGAGCCAACAAAAACAAATGCCGGAACAAGGGTTATTCCAATGACAAATGAAGTGACAGAGATGTTTCGAGCAATTGTTGAGGATAGACCAGATTATAAGGTTGAAAAAGTGGTAGATGGTTACACGGGATTCCTTTTTCTGGACAAGGATGGAATGCCACTTGTAGCCATGCATTGGGAACACAGATTCAATCATATGGTCAGCAGGTACAATGAAATCTATAAGGTTCAGATGCCCAATATTACCCCTCATGTTTGCAGACATACATATTGTTCCAATATGGCAAAGTCCGGCATGAATCCTAAAACACTGCAGTATTTGATGGGACATTCGGATATAGCTGTGACGCTCAATGTTTATACCCATGTAGGACTTGAGGATGCAGAAAAGGAACTACAGAAGATGCAGGGATTGGAAAATGCCAGAAAAGAGATGGGAATTTCAGATACGGATTATAAGCCTTTGAAACAGAATATGTTCAAGGTGGTATGATAATATAATAAGGAAGAGATTTTGAGGATACTCAGGCTTATAGCTTGGGTGCCTTTTTGACTGGTAAAAATATGCCTTGGCTGATATAATATAACTTGAGAATTTTATAACCATTTTTGAACGATAAAGTATGAGAAATAATACTATGAGTTGTTATTGGCATTTGAGCGAGTCCTAGGTACCTTTGGATTTTAGAATATACAACGATGTGTTTGTTGATAGTAAAATTGCCGATAAAATTAGTATAGGCTTACATTATTTTATCTGCGAGATGAAATTGAAATTTAACAAATGTGAGGATGAACAAAATGTCATATGGTAAATCAATAGAATTATTTCTTGTAAATGGAAGTGCAGATAGTTTGATAACAGCGGAGTTATCAAACTGGAATGGCAAGGCAATAAAGATACCTAGGATTGAGGTAGCTTCATGTAACAGAGAAGATATTACACAAGCAGGTGTTTATTTCCTTTTTTGCAAGGAAGATGATGGCTCTGATTCAGTTTATATTGGAGAAGCTGAGAATGTAAAAGAAAGATTAGTTCAGCATCTTAGAGATTATCAGGCTGAAAAAGAAAAGTATTATTGGACAACTGCCGTAATATTCATTGGCAGAGATTTAAACAAAGCACTGATTCGATATCTTGAAAATTGTTTTGTTGAGATTGCAAGAGTATGCAAAAGGTATACCGTACTTACAAAGAATACATATAAGAATACGGTTATGAAGGAATCACAGATTGCTGTTATGGAAGAGTTTGTGGATAATGTAAAAACGCTTATCAGTGCTTTAGGATATAAGGTTCTTGAACCATTAAATAAGCCTGTAACTTTTGCTAACGATAGTAGAGGAAAAAAGAACTTGGAGGATTTGAATCTGCATTTGGAAAGAACTATCAAAGGATTGGGTAAAGTTGAAGCAGATGGAATACGCACTTCTGAGGGCTTTGTTGTGCTACAAGGTAGTCGCATTGCTGTGGAAGATGATGATACAATTCCAACAGTACTTAAAGAGCAGAGACGAAAGGTAAGTATTGTTGAGGGCGTTCTTCAAGAAGATGTTTTGTTTTCCAGTCCATCATATGCTGCTATGTTTGTGATTGGCAAGAGCGCAAATGGTTTGACAAGCTGGAAGGATGAAGATGGACATTCTCTTAAGGAAATAGAGAACAGCGAGACAAGAGAAGAAAATAAGTAAAAAACACATTAGGAAGGTTGATGAAATGGCAAAGATTGAGACTCTTACAGCGTATAAATGTAAATTTAGTTATCTTCAGAGAAATAATCCTTTACTTGAAAAACAGAGGGAAGCTATAAAAGAGGGAAAAGATCCGGAATATTCTTTTTCCGATTTTATTGATGTTTATCAAACATATACGAAAAATTTGGCAATTGGTGAGAATACAGATAGAGCAATTATTTTAGATGAAGATAAAATATCAGAAAAAGAAAAAAAGGGGTTAAAAATGTGGCATCTTGTTCCTAGTGCTGGAAAGCAAGGAAAACCTGTCACAGTAGTAAAAAGAAAATCTGGGAAAAAGTATGATTTTGGTTCTGATTCTGCAGCACTATATGAGCATCATGTTTTTATTTATGAGAGCCAAGATGGTCTATATGCTATTTTTCATAGACAAAATGGTTCTGGATGTAAGAGCGTGTTTTTAGAAACTGCTAATAAAGCTATCAAATCGGAAGGTTTGAAACTGGAAATGGAATTGATTGTTCCAATGGCAGATGGGCTCAAGGATGCAACAGCAACAAAAATCACATTACAGTTTGTTAAGCATGATAAATCTTCTGATGTTGCGGACAATATAAAAGGATCAAAAAAGAAAAATATTATCCGAGATTTGGGACTAAATCTTGAGGCTAGTGAAAACAAAAAAATATTAGGTGTATTTAAGAATATGCAAGCAGGTAAAATAGATCAGGCGGAGGCGTTTGCTCAAATTAAAGCGGAGTTAAAGGATTCCGATGATTATAATGATGCGGAGATTAAACTTCGACTTGGAAATCGTTATAAAAAGGTAAAGTGGAATGAGTTTGAAAGTATTATGGGAGCTCATGATATATCAAATGCCCTTCATGAGGCCTGTAGGTTTTCACATGATTTTGTAGGAGAACTTACAAAATTGGCTGACGACTATTATAAGGATATAATAGAATCTGGGGAGGTGTAGTATGCCAAGTAAGATTATATTAATTGTGATGGCTATGGTAATTGTGTGTATGATGCTATTTGGAAATAAGAAAGTAAGGATATTGTCAGTATTAATAAAACAATTACAAGTTTTCAAAAACGCAAAGACAGATAAGATATCGGTTTGGGATATTGTTTGTTTTATATTTTTCCCGATTGTTTTATCAGTCATTATTACGTTTGGATTCGGAAGTATAATTGACGATACACTAGCAGGGGTTTTGACAACAGTATTTGCATTTGTATTCACTGTATTATTTGGTTTTGCAGCTATTTTGGTTGGAAAACTTGATTGTGATAATGAAATTGAAAAACAGGTAGTCGGTGAAACATTTGTTTCTATTATGACATCAAATATTCTTTCCTTGATTGCATCTATTCTTTCGATAGCAATTATTATTACGGGTGACGAGAAAGCAAAACTAATTTTAACTATATGTGTATATAGTTTTTCGTTCATGATAATTATGCTGTTATTAATGATATCAAAGAGAACATTCATAATTTATTGTGAGAACAAGAAATGATAAAAATAAGGTGTGTTGATTTCAGCACACCCTTTTGTTAAATAATGCACACCCACGTCAGTAGTCTGAACCCCATTAACTGACTACGATTTTACTACTACACGTTGCATTGAATTGCACCATTTTGAAGTATTTTGCAAAAAGTGTAGTTTTAAACAAGAAAAATACAATGCTCGAAAAAGCCGATAAAACCTTGCAAAACTCGGCATTATAGGGCATTTCAGAACAGGAGAATTTTATGATTAAAGTACTTTTCATCTGCCACGGCAATATTTTTGTATTCGCATGAAATGCTTGTAAAATCAGGGCTTTCAGAAAACGATAGGGAGAATTTACCCCTGTTTTGCCCCTGAAATAGTAATGGAATTATAGGGCTACCCGATAAAAAATGTAATATTTATAATTGACATGATACAATTCGTATATATATAAGAAATATAATGGAGAAATAAAAATGAATGATACAATATTAATGTTGATTCTTCTAGGAGTATTAGTGATAGCTATCCTGTATTTAATATGGGAAATTAATTTTTGTTTAAATACAGTTATTTATACAAGACAGAAAAAGAAAATGTTTAAATCGTTAGAAAATATTTTACTAAGTTATTATAATAAAAATGATACCACGGCATGTTTTAAAGAAATAAACTTGATATTTAAGCATATTATTGATAGAAATGAAGAATTAAAAAGAAATTATGCAAGCGTGGATTTCCTTTTGGAAAAATACTTAATTGAATTAAATGTTCAAAATAAAAAAGTTGTAAATGTTAATATCCAGGATATAAATAATCTGAAGGCATATATTTTGCAACTGATAGATGAATTTAAGAAAAAAAATCCAATGGAACAAGTAAAGGGAGCAAATTTTGTTTTGTTTAATGATATTATTCAATATTTTCACCATAACGAAAGTGACAAGTTTGATGAAGCTATCAATCAATTAGCAATTGAAATGAAAAATTTGCAGGATACTTTGTTTGAAAAAGAAAAAAATAGTAAAAGACAAGATGTGCTAACAATAGTCGGGCTTGTTCTTTCTGTTTTATTTGGAATAATGACATTTATACAGTTTTTTATTTGAACTCATATTTACCAACTATCGTAGTTTGATGGTTGGTATTTTTTATACAAAGAGTTTGGTTGAAGTGAATTGTAATCCTAACGGTACAACATTATTGGGATAAAAATCACCCTTTTGGTGAATTGGAAAATTAAATTCCAGTCCATTCACCCAAAAACTGGAACTTAGTATTGCAAAATATATCCTAGAAGTTAGTGTTGCAAACCTCTTGATATCTAGTTATAGTTGTGGCTCAGCAATAGAGTCTGGATGGCGTTATCCAAGGAGAATACCATGGCTAAGAATGCACATCTGGTTCTTGATGAAAGAGCCACAATAGAAGTTCGCATAAGAGAACGAGCTTCATTTACTGAGATAGGTAGGGAACTTGGCAAGGACCCTTCTACTATCTCAAAAGAAGTCAGACTCCATAGTCAGACTGTACGTAAAGATTCCTTCAATCCCTGCAGCAAGCGAAGTACCTGTGATGAATACGGAACAGCATGTTCAAAGTGCAAACTACAGTATTCAAAAAGCTGCAAGAGATGTCCTCGTGTAAAGTGCTACGAGCATTGCAAGCAGTTTGAGGTATTGGTTTGTAACAAACTGAAGAAACCACCATACGTTTGCAACGGCTGTATCCAACGGCAATCCTGTAAGCTGGAGAAGCATATTTATTCTGCCAAATCAGCTCAGAAGAATTATGAGACTACTCGCTCAGAAAGTCGTCAAGGAATAGCAATTACACCGGAAGAATTAAAGCGTGTAGATGCTATTGTTTCACCGCTTGTTAAGTTAGGCCAGTCTATTCACATGATATGTGTCAATAATGCAGATGATATCATGCTTGATGAAAAGACTATTTATAACTACATTGATGCAGGGCTTTTATCTGTAGATAACGTTGATCTTCCAAGAAAGGTCCGTTATCGTACCCGCTCACATAAGAAGCCTGTAAGAGTAGACAAGCAGTGTCATGTAGGACGCACTTACGAGGATTTTGAAGCTTATCTTGCTGCGAATCCTGATATTCCGGTAGTGGAAATGGATTCAGTAGAAGGTCGCAAAGGCGGTAAAGTCTTGTTGACCATATACTTTAGAAATAGTAGTTTAATGCTTGCTTTTATCCGTGATAACAATACCGCCAAGTCAGTTACAGAAATATTTGACTGGTTGTATGAACAGTTAGGACATGAAGTATTCACTAGCCTCTTCCAGGTGATTTTGACCGACAGAGGAAGTGAATTTACTAACCCGCTGGCAATCGAATTTAATAAGGGCAATGGTCGCAGAACACATATCTTTTATTGTGATCCACAGCGTTCTGATCAAAAAGGTGGTTGTGAAGTTACACATGAGATGATTCGTCGTGTGCTTCCGAAGAAAACCTCTTTTGATAACTTAACTCAGGATGATATCAATCTTATGATGAGTCATATCAACTCATATAACAGAAAAAAGCTGAATAACCAGTCGGCACACCAGTTGTTCAGCTTCATTAATGGCGGGGATATTCTTGACAAGTTAGGAATAAAATCCATTCCCGCTAATGAGATTAACCTTACACCTCTATTACTGAAAAAATAAGAAACGTAGCGCCATTCGGAAAAAATACTGAACCGAATGAGGGGTGGAATTTAATCTTGCGAAAAAAGAAATAAAATTCGACCTCCGCTTAACGTGACTCTTTTTTCAGAGGATTAAGATCTCAAAAAAAGAATATCAGCATATGAAGCATAAAACAACTTGTTTCTAATAGTAAATTCCAGTTTTGAAGAACTTTGCAAAACTAACTTCCATAAAAATCATGATATTTTGATTTGCCAGAATTTACTTATGCAAGCGATTAGCTAAATCAGAACTTAAACTTGCAAACTGGAAGCTCGGATTCCAATTCAGCAAATCACCCTTTTAATATTATTTGCGTGGGTCAATATTATTCAATACAGTTGAATGACTCAAAAAAATATTGAAAAAATCAATATAATCGAGTATACTTATTTAAGTAAATGGGTTACAGAGTTATAGGAGAGCTATGGACTGTAACGAGTTTATTATTAGGAATAGGAAGGATCAACTATGACTGTAAGCTATAATAAATTATGGAAAAGACTTATAGATCTAAATATGAGCAAAACTCAGCTTAGAGAAAAAGCCGGTATAACAACAAATGCAATAGCAAAGATGGGAAAAAATGAGAATGTTTCGACAGAAATTATATGTAAAATATGCAAAGTATTGGAATGCCAGGTAGAAGATGTAATCGAATTAGTTGATGAAGAAGAAAAAGAGGTATGTTAGCATATATGAGTCCATTTTATGGGACACATGCTATGATATTATTAGAAAAAAGTAAACCTAAAATGAAAAATTAAACCTGTACTTTGACAACTGAAAATGGCTAAAAAAGTCTAATTTACTTTTGCAATGGCTTCTTCTGGCAGACATGATATATTGAAGATATCGATTACTATCTGCTAGAAAGGAGCAGATATGAATTATTACAATGCTAGCGGACCAATGGACCTGTCAGATCGAATAGCAATAGAAACTGGGATATGCATCGGGGAGTCATTCAAAAAAATAGCAAAAAGACTTCGCAGACATCCATCTACTATTGCACATGAAGTTAAAGAAAACAGAACCTTCATTAAAGGTAATTACCCGAATGGAAAAGATTGCCGCATGGCAAGACAATGCACAGTAAGGAATTTGTGCGGCTGTGATGAAGAAGCCTGTAATACAAAGTGTAGACTTTGCAGAGGAGTGGATTGTACCAAGGTATGCGATAGATATGTATCAGTTGCTTGCCATAAGTTTGATTCGCCTCCGTATGTTTGTAATAACTGTAAGGATAAAAAGCTTTGCAACAAAGATAAGTATATTTACAGTGCGAAATTCGCTGATGCAGCTGTAACTCGTCGTAGATCGGAGAGTCGACAAGGAGTTAGACTTTCTGATGAAAAGAAGGAAGAATTGGATGAACTTGTGACTCGACTTGTTAAGAAAGGCCAGCCTTTAACACACATATATGCAGAACATGAAAATGAAATGCCAGTGTGTTTGAGAACACTTTATAACTATATCGATGAAGGTGCCTTATCTATTAAAAACATAGATTTTAGAAGAAAGACAGGCTACAAACCACGAAAGAAAAAGTACAACGATATCAATGGATTTCACTCAATGGAGTATAGACAGTGTAGGACATATGAGGATTTTGAGTATGCGATGAAATTCAAATATTCAGAAGATGAAGTAACAGAAATGGATACTGTAAAAGGCGTTAGAGAATCTGGAAAGCGTTTGCTTACAATGATCTTTAGAAAGAACAACGTAATGCTACTATTCCTGATGCCAGATGGAAAAGCAGAATCCGTAAAAAGGGTTCTGGACTATCTCGAGACAGGATTGGGAATAGATGTTTTTAGACGGTTGTTTCCGGTTATATTGACTGACAACGGCAGCGAATTCAAGAAGGTAGATGAGTTAGAACTTACGCTGGATGAGGATGGCTTCATAGTTTATAGAACAAGCCTTTATTACTGTGATCCAATGGCTTCATGGCAAAAAGGGTGTATCGAGAAGAATCATGAATTTATTCGTTATGCCGTGCCAAAAGGAAAAAGTTTAAACCCATACATGCAAGAAGATATGACTTTATTAATGAATCATATCAATAGTGTAAAACGTCCTGGACTTGGAAATAAAAGTCCATACGAACTCGTAGAAGAGGATGATGAAGATTTCAAAGCATTAATGTCATTATTAAAAATGCACCTCATCCCGCCAGATGAAGTGCATTTAATGCCAGATTTATTCGTTAAAAAGTAATTAGACCGAAGCTGCAGATAGTAATCGATTTGTCAATAGGTATTAAATAGACGGGTCGCATTTACTTTTGCATAACAAGTAGCCAGCCGTCTGTTAATCATGCAAACAAATATATACCTGCTATCTGGGATGCCTTAATTATAGCATGATATTTGAATTTGAACATCCATTATTAGGGCTTTATTTGACCTCAGAACAGAATTTTGATTATTAGACGTATTTTCAGTTGGGTTTTAGTTTTTCATTCAAGGGCTATAGAAAATGAAAAAAGAAGCTCTTAAATCCATTCAGGAGGGGTTCAAGATGAAAGTAAAGGGATTATTTAAAAAGGCAATTGGCGGAATGACGACAGTGGCTGTAATTGCATGTATGCTCTTTAATCCAGCCGCAACGATGTCAGTTCATGCGGGGAGCACGACAAGTAATCCTGGCGGAAAGTTATATGAATTTGATAAAGATGGAAAATATGATATTTCAGCAGTTACCCCATCAACAATATCATCGATTACAGATTATGGCTCATTTTCAATTAAAGGAGACATGACCTCTATTACAGCAGTCAATGGTTTTACTGCGTATGAGGTTAAAGATGGAAATGTTACTTTGAATTATTCCGTAGGGACCAAGTATGCTAATGCTGCTAGCACAGATTGGCATTTATATGATGACAAATCCAGGAAGATAAACGGTGAAGAGTTTGAAAGCAACATTCTCTCCGGTGGTCTTGTGCTTCAAACATCATTGGATGGAACAAATTGGGTGACGGATAAATACCTTTCAAATATCGCTGCTGATGCCAACTATGTGCCTGATTTTTATATTACTAAAGACATCCAGCAGGTTAATGGCTGCTACTACAGGATTCTTGTAGTTTATGAACTTGAAAAACAAGTAGAGGATGGCAACGTATGGTTTGTAAGCTACGATAAATTCGAGTATAAGAAATGTGCGGAGGTGTATTCATTTTACCTGATTAACAGCTCGGAGAATATGAGCAATGGAACGCCATCAACTGCTACACCGAAGAAGAATCTAGGGAGCTTAACTAATACTGGTAAAGATAATGGTTATTCGGGGCAAAATGCTATAACAAACAAGGATCCACACTATGGGTGGGAAATTGGCCAGTTTTTTGTAAATGGATATACGAGGGAAACCCAGGATAATGTAACGGGCACACCAATATTTCTTAAAAATGTCGGAGACAGAGTTACGCTTTGGTTTAATCTTAAGCAGGATATTACCTGCCTGAATGGAAATGCAAATCTTCAAATTTCAGAAGATAAGAACGGCTATGATCAGTACTTCCAAACAGGCCAGACAAGTATGAAAAGAGGAACCCTCATTATACGATATACCGATTATGAGGGGGTAAGACACGATCCAATTATCTATACAGATTACCTTGCGGCCAATGCACGCACCGGCGCGGACACTAAAGTTGAGCTTTTTGAAGAGGGTGATTATGAAGTCGCATTAGATTATGAGATTGTCGACAAGTCGGGAGTAGATTCCTATACGAACTATAGAATCTTCTTTACGTTCTCCATCCGTAATGGAAACTGCATGGTTTATCCCTTTGATATCACCTCTGGGGCTGAGTTACAGGATAATGCCATAACAGAGAACGGTTTCAAACTGGATATGGCAAAATCCAGATATTTAACGATCGATGTAAAACGCACTGTTCTTGTTAATGGAACTAACGGAAGAACGGAAGATGTTAGATTTAACAGGCCTGCTAAAGACGGAGATCAATATAAGGATGAAGGTATTTATACTTTCACCGTAACAAATCTTTATACCAACGAGACTACTATAAAAACTATTTATGTTGGAACGGATCCGTTTTTACGTGCTCTTTCACGAACGGGTCTGTCGGTTAAGGAACTGGAAGGCAAACTGGCCGAGGGCTACACGATTGATACTGACGGGAGCCTTATTGAGCCAGTAATTGAAGAACCAGAAGAACCTGCTGAGGTTGAACCGGAAGAAACAATCGAAGAAGCTGAAGTGGATGAAAACGTGAAACCGGAGACTGCAGCAGAGAATAACACTGAAAGCCAGCTCCCGGAAAAAACGGTAGATGAGACGACCGATGAAGCTCTTGAGGAGGAATTGACAGAAGAAAAAACCACAAATACGGGGATGTTTGTCATTATCGCAGTTATTCTTGTAGCAGCTGCAGGCGTGGCTGTGTATGCAAGTAAAGTTTCAAAAGGAAAAAAAGAAGAAAAAGTAGCCATGACAAACGTAGAAACGCCTCTTGAAGAGGATGATAAGAACAATGGAGGTGATGCAGAATGAGAAGAATAGTAGCATTTATTCTTGCCGGAGTTCTCCTGCTTACTGGGTGCGCTTCTAATTCGACATCTGCAGTAACAACCCCAGAAACCACAGGAAACGAAGATATTGTATCTGAGGTTACTGAGGCGGTTTCTAATGTAACTGAGCAAAGTGACGCTTTAGAAACTACAGATGACGGCCTCATTCATGTTGTGGTAGGAGATGACGAAGAACCCGATGACTCCGATTATGAATATGAGCCGGAGTTTTCAAGCCTGAACGACGAGGCTCTGACTGATTATGTCGAGGATGCCATTTATGAAGAGTTAGTCTCTACACTTGATAGTGACAAGTATTATGTTGAAAACGTCAGCGCGGTATATATTTCACAAGAATACATCGATGAACTGACCCACAATTCCAAATCAAATATCTATTTCGGATACACATTAGAAGATATAGATGCACAGTTCCAGGGGACAAGATACGTTTTCACATTGGGTGAAGATGGTGACACCGTGGTGCGGCCTTTTGAGGCTTATGATGATACGTACGAACAAATAATCAAGAATGTTGCAATCGGAACAGGCGTGATTCTGGTCTGTGTTACTGTTTCTGTGGTTACGGCTGGAGTAGGAGCGCCTGCAGTTAGCCTTATATTCGCTACAGCAGCAAAAACTGGAACAATCATGGCTCTTTCGTCTGGAGCTATTGGCGGGGTATCAGCTGGAGTTGTTACGGGCATAGAGACTGGAGATATGAGCGAGGCCCTTAAAGCAGCAGAACTCGCAGCTAGTGAAAGCTATAAGTGGGGCGCTATTACCGGTGTTATCACGGGTGGTGTTGGAGAAGGAATTAATTATGCCAATGCAATGCGTTCGCTGCGTGGTGTACCTTTGAATCTTACTACTCAAGAAGCGGCAGCGATTCAGATGCAAACAAGGTACCCCGCAGAAGTGATCAGCCAATTCCATACAATGGAAGAGTTTAAGGTGTTCCAGGAGGCTGGGCTCCGAGCTCAAATGATAAATGGTGAAATGGCGCTTGTTCGCAATGATATAGATCTTTACAACATCGTTGATGAAATGGGCCGGAATAACCTCATGAGAATGCAAAAAGGACTCACACCTATAGGAATTGACGATGCTGGCAATGTATTCAAGTATGAATTGCATCACGTCGGACAGGAAGCGGATGGAGTTTTAGCTATTCTAACAACTGCAGAGCATGACAACGCAGCGCTTCATGGGTTTAAGGCGATTTCTGAGATTAATAGACCTGAGTTTGATGTAGTACGACGTCATTTTTGGAAGACTATGGCGAAGTTACTGGCAGAGGGGGCCGTATAAGGTATGGATGATATTATCAAAACATTAAGAGCAATGGAGGATTTTGATTGCTTAAATGGAGCATCTGAGGATGAGATAGAGGCAGCTGAAAAAGATCTGGATTTGAAATTCTCCAAAGATTATAGGAAATATCTTTCTGAGTATGGATTAGCCTGCGCAGCAGGGCACGAATTTACGGGTATCGTTAAATCACCTAGGCTTAATGTGGTTGATGCAACTGCCAGGATATATAAAAAGATACAGGATTTGCCTGCAAAATCCTATGTTGTAGAAGAATTAAATATAGACAGCATCGTTATTTTGCAGACGGAGGATGGATCCATTTATGAAGCTGTCCCCGGGAAGTTATCTAATAAAATTGCAGATTCGTTATGCGATTATTTGAAGGAGGGATACCGTGGTTAGCTTAACAACCTTAGAGGAAATAAAAGACCTTCGTTCTGTTTGGCCACATGAGGCACTAGACTTTACACCTTGGCTGGCAGATAATATCGATCTGCTTGCCGATGCAGTAGGGCTTGATATCACAGTTGATGAGACTGAGAGTTCAGTTGGCGATTTCAATGTGGATATATATGCAAGTGAAACCGGCACCGACAGAAAAATAATAATAGAGAATCAGCTGGGTGATACAGATCACGATCATTTGGGAAAACTGATAACATATGCATCAGGAAAGTCAGCTGATGTCATTATTTGGGTTGTGAAACACGCACGTGAAGAACATAAAGCGGCTGTTGAATGGTTGAACGCCCATACGGACGATAAGATAGCTTTCTTTTTATCAGAGATAAAGCTTTATAGAATAGGTAACTCTGAGCCAGCTGTAAAATTCGAGATTATTGAGCGTCCAAATGACTGGGCAAAGGAAATCAAAAAGGCGGACAATAGTAGTCCAAGACATCAAAGGCGCCTTGAATACTGGACAGCTTTTAATGACTATGCATTTAACAATGCTGAATTTGCTAAACAGTTTAATAGGAGAAAGCCATCAACTGATCACTGGATGGAAATGAGCATAGGCACTTCAGGTGTACATCTTGCGATTACCATGATTCAAAAGAGAAACGAGACCGGTGTGGAATTTTACATCGTTGATGATAAGGAGCTTTTTAACCAGTTACTGAGTAAAAAGGAAACCATAGAAAAGGACGCAGGATTAGCTTTTGATTGGCAGGAACTGCCTGAAAGGAAGGGAAGTCGAGTCATTGTTACAAGATCCGCTAACTTTGATGACAAAAATGAATGGCCGGCACAGTTTGATTGGATTATGGACTCGTTGCTTAGAATAAAAAAGGCATTTAAGAAACATATTTAGTCGTGAGGGTCTTATGGGAGAGGAAAAGAAGCAAAAAAAGAAGATTATAACACAGGAAGATATTATGAAGATTCTGGATACTTGCTATGACAAGTCTTTATCTGGACTTGGAAAAGTAAGCCCTCCGGTTAGCCAAATGGCCGAGGACTATCTTTCCAGAAACAAGGATCCTAAAGAAGCATGTAAAAAGATGCTGAAGAATCAGGTGGCTAAATGTACCACCTCTGGGTTTATCACAGGGTTTGGAGGAGCCATTACTTTACCTATTACAATTCCTGCGAATGTGAGTAGCGTGCTTTATGTACAGATGAGAATGGTGGCGTGTGCGGCTTATCTTGCAGGTTTAAAGCTTGATTCGGATCAAGTACAAACTTTTGTTTACGCTTGCCTTGCAGGAGTATCTGTAACTGAGGTTGTAAAGCAGGCCGGTATAAAAGTGGGAGTGAAGGTCGCTGAGAAAGGAATTGAGAAGATTCCTGGAAAAGCATTAGTTAAAATCAATCAGAAGATTGGGTTTAGGTTCATCACTAAATTCGGCGAAAAAGGAATTGTGAACCTCGGAAAACTTCTCCCGGGCGTAGGCGCAGTTATTAACGGTGGCCTGGATTATGCCGAGACTAAGGTTATAGCGAACAGAGCATATAAAATGTTTTTTGAGGGTGACTTCTCCGCGGGCGAGAAACCGGAAGAAGAAGTACCCGATGATGTTGCAGAAACAATAATTGAGGCAGAAATCGTTGAAGTAGAAGATATTGATGAAGTGCCTCCAATTGTTGATGGGGAATAAGGTTTATTTCTAAGGGGGGGCATTTGCACCCCCTCTGGAGTGCACCCCCCTAAAAGTGCACCCCCTCTCTTGCAAACCGGGGCGCAAGTAGTTTATGCCCCCATAAAAAACTACGTTTTGACTACGATTGACGACCAAGATTTGCCACACTTTGCGCGACTTTGCCATTTGGCCCGATTTTCTGTAAAATGACTGAAACTTCAGCAGCTTGGCAAACCGGCGCAAACTGGAGCAATTTGATGCGGTTTTGGAGGTAAGAAATGCCGATAAAAGTATTATTCATCTGCCACGGCAGGATTTACCGGGCATGATGAAAAGTCTCATATCGTCTCATAAACCCCGTTTTTAAGCGTTTTTTGTGTTTTAATCTCAAATTTACCAAAGATTTACCAATATTTCTGGAGAGTCAGACTTGCAAAAAAATGAGCCAGAATGAGGAGATTAAAACATGAGCGAATTGAAACCAAGAATAACGGAAAACGGAATTGATTATATCTTTGTTGGAGATTACTACATCCCAGACCTGAAACTGCCGGAAGAACACCGCCCCATTGGAAAGTATGGACGGCTGCACCGGGAATATTTAAGGGAAATCCATCCAGCCCGATTGAACACATTGACCTTGACTGGGGAGTTATGGACATATCTTTCAGACCTGAACGAACAGGCACAGGAACGGTTAGACACCATCATGGAGCAGATGAAAATTGCCGAGGGCGTAACCGAGGAATTAAAGTGTACCCGTCAAATGGAATGGGTGCGGCGGTGCAATAATATCCACAATCGGGTAGAAGAAATTGTTTTGCATGAGATGATTTATTCATAAACAGGAGCAATTAAATCGGAGGTATATCAGATGGTTGAAATTGTATTTAGTGAGAGTGCCTGTGGAAGTTTGAAAATTGCCCAAACTTACGGCAGGGGAAAATATAGAGGAAGTGCAATTTCGGTATTTATAAGGCACGAAAACGGGAGTGTTCCATCTTCAAATGAAATGAAAGAAGCACAACTTCAAGCACAAGAACAAGAATGTATTGCTTGGGAAAATGCTATTCCATTGGGAGGCAAGAGCAGTGATGTTTATTGTTTTGATATGGCTCTTAGTGTGGGAGATATTTCTGATAATGGAATTGGCGAACAGAGGAAAAATGTTCTCAAGAAAATGCTGTCTGTCTGGTTTGTAGAGGATTTAGATTATCAGGTTGAAGAAAAAATACAGAAAATTAAAACTACATTGTCCTCAGTTATTGAACGATATGTAGCTGGGGAAGAAGTTCGCATTTGGTATAGCTATAATCCGGATGAACTTTGCGGTATGTACTGGCTTATGAAACAACTTCGACCATTAAACTGTCAGACAACAATTTATTTGGTTAAATTACCTACATGGGAATATGGAAAAGAAAATACTATGACATCTAAAATATCATGGGGTGAGGTGTCTCCTAGCGAATGGGGAAATTATATAACTCTACAAGAGAAAGCTGAGCCTGTATTTCTTTCAGCTTGCGCTATGAAATGGAATCAACTTCAAAATGAAAATGCACCTTTGCGTGCAATGTTAAATGGTAAATTGCAAAGCGTTTCAGAAGATATATATGATAGTTTCATTCTTCGTGAAATTGCGGAACAGCCAGAACAATTCAAAATGGCTATTGTCATAGGTAATGTTTTAGGAAAATATCAACTTGGAATTAGTGATGTATGGATTTCCAATCGCATTGATAAAATGCTTGAAGATGGTGTGTTGGAAATTATACAGGACGCACCAAAGGGAGAAACAAATTATCGCCGGATATTAAGAAAACGAATGAAATAATAACCACAGTACAAACCGCTGCTACATGGAAGCCAACAAACCATGCAACAGCGGTTTTTCTTTA
>CEAG01058399.1_pt1 | contig 77643 bp, 77 predicted proteins | sample 554891 | NCBI WGS metagenome assembly CEAG01 (sample SAMEA3182116, study PRJEB8094) | gut metagenome | biome: human; feature: gut; material: Stool; isolation source: human stools | place: Canada | collected 2014-02-25
ATAATATTTAGGTGATAAACATGAAAAGAGATATCAATACCCTCAGTCTGTTAAATGAAATATCGGAACTTGTTTATGTTTCCGATCCAGAAACCTACGAGCTGATGTTTGTCAATCAGACCGGCTGCCAGACACTGCATCTGGAAAACTACAAGCACAAAAAATGCTATGAAGTTTTACAGGGTAAAACTTCACCCTGCGAATTCTGTACCAACGACAGACTGTGCGATGATAATTTTTATACCTGGGAATTCACAAATCCCTCTATCGGCAGACACTTTTTACTCAAGGATAAAATAATCCAATGGCGCGGCAAAACTGCACGCATGGAAATAGCTTTTGATATAACAGAACGCGAACTGCAAAAGCAGGAACTGAAAAATATGCTTGATGTCCAGACCTTAATTACCAACTGTGTCAGAATGCTTTACGCCGTCGATGACCTCGATCAGACGATCAATGCTGTCTTGACCCAGATCGGCGAATTTCTAGTTTCTGACCGTGCTTATGTTTTTGAAATCAAAGACGAGTTGATGAACAACACACATGAATGGACAGCTCCCGGGATCTCGCCGCAGCTGGAGAAGCTGCAGCAGCTCGATCTGTCATTGATTTCCGACTGGCTGCCGTTTTTTGAAAAAAACGACTGTATCATCATCGACGATGTCGAACAGCTGCAAAAGACTAATCCGGCGGCTTATGCGACGCTGCACGCCCAGGAAATCACCTTTTTGATCGCTGCGCCTATTTTTTTGGATAACAAGCTGGCAGGCTATATCGGCATCGATAATTACGACAGTGAAAAAATCAAAAATTCTTCTTATTTGCTGCTTTCCATGTCCATTTTTCTTTCCTATGCGATCAGACATCGGAATCATGTCGATATGCTGCATCGCCTCAGCTACCACGATCTGCTGACGAACGCACTGAACAGAAACGCTTTTATGGACGTGCTCAGTCAGTTCAGGCCGGGACAATATGCTTCTGCCGGCATTATTTATATCGATATCAACGGTATGAAGGAAATCAATGATTTTTACGGCCATCACCAGGGTGATAAAATCCTTATAACAACTGTAGCCAAAGTCTTCAACCTTTTTAAACCCGACGAACTTTTCCGCATCGGCGGTGATGAGTTTGTTATCATTACCTATGATCTGACAGAAACCGATTTTTATGAAAAATTTAACCTTTTGCGTAATATTTTCTGTGAAAAAACTAACTTGCCCTTCTCCATCGCTACAGGCAGCTGCTGGGTCAAATCCCCCAGCGATTTAAACAGCCTGCTGCAGCAGGCTGACAGCGCTATGTATACGGATAAGAAAAAATTTTATTATGGCAAAGAAAAAACAAGCCGCTATCGGCATAATTTAGATGATATCCTCAATCTGGCCAATTACAGCGCTCTGCAGGAAGCACTGACAGCCGGACAGTTCTGCATTTATTTCCAGCCTAAAATTTCTTTGGATACCGAGGAATTTATCGGTTCTGAAGCTTTGATCCGTTATATAAATCAGGCCGGAGAAATCATTGCCCCCAATAATTTTATTCCGATCCTGGAAGAAGCGAGACTGATAAAAATGCTGGATCTTTATGTTTTTGAAGAAGTCTGTAAGCAGATCAATATCTGGAAAGAAAGAAAAATGCGGGTCAAACCCGTTTCTATCAATCTTTCACGCAGCACTCTATCTTACCATTTCCTGGCCGATCAGCTATTAGCTCTTATCACCAAGCATAATATCGACATCAGCCTGCTGGAACTGGAAGTCACCGAAACTGCCGAAGTCGATAATCAGCTTGTTTTCAGCCAGGCTTTGGAAAAACTGAAGGAATATGGTTTCTCTATTTCCATTGATGACTTCGGCGTTCGCAACGCCAGTCTTTCGCTGTTCACTACTATCAATTTCGATATTTTAAAATTAGACCGCAGTTTGGTAAAAACACTGGCACAAAACCAAAAGGCACGTATCCTTATCCGTTCTCTGGCTGTCATTTGTTCTGATCTCGGTATCAAATTGATTGCCGAAGGCGTGGAAACACTGGAACAGTTGGATATTTTAAAGGAATTGCGCTGCAATGAGGTGCAGGGTTATTTATTCAGTAAACCTCTGCCTTTAAATGACTTTGAAAACAAATATCTCCAGATCCTGCGGTAAGACGGCTTGTTGACAGCCCAGACTGTAAGCCTCATAATAAAATCAGAAGCATAACCCTGAAGGAGGCGGTCTTATGACAGCAATAACCGGCAAACCAGCAAAAATATATACAGCTTATTTCAGTCCTACAGGCGGTACCAAAAAAGCAGCCCTGGCACTTACCAGTGCTCTGGCTGATACAGACGGATTTACAGAAATAGATTTGTCTTTACCTGCTTTGGCACAGTATACTTTCGCTGCTGATGATATCATCGTTGTCGCCGTACCGGTTTTCGGCGGCAGAGTTCCAGCTTTTGCACTGCAGCAGCTGACCGCTCTGCACGGTCAGAATACCAGCGCCATTGCTGTAGCAGCTTATGGCAACCGCGCCTACGAAGATGCCTTGCTGGAGCTGAGCGATAGTCTGACCAGTCAATCCTTCCGTGTGATCGCCGCAGCAGCCGTACTGTCCGAACATTCGATGCTGCGCAGTATCGCCGCCGGCCGGCCTGATGCTGACGATCTGGCACAATTAACTGACTTTGCCAAAAAAATCTCCGCTAAGCCGTTAACAGAGGCGCCAGCGCTGACAAATATCCCCGGCAATCGTCCTTATAAAGACTGGCAGCCTATGCCCGTCGTACCTCAGGTCAGCGATTCCTGTATCCGCTGTGGTATTTGCTCGGCCACCTGCCCAACTCAGGCTATCCCCAGCGGGCAGCCGCACACAACTGACCCCCAAAAATGTATCCTGTGCCTGCGCTGCACTACTATCTGCCCTCAGCAGGCCCGCTCACTGCCTCAGCAGGCTCAGGCCCTGATCGCCCAGAAGCTGGCGCCGATAAAAGACATTTACAAAAACAACGAATTTTTCTGCTAAAAACAATAATCCCGCGCTTGTTTTAAACAAGCGCGGGATTTCTTTTTTACTGACCAGGCATCAGTACTGAAAGCAGCACCGGTACCAACAGCGTCAGCAGCAGGCCGTTGATAAAGGCGAATAGCCCGACATGGATATTGGTATATTTGATAACCACCGGCAGACCGGAATCCATAGTCGCAGCTCCTGATGGCGCCAAAGCCAGGAATTTATTGATTTTTACCAACAGCGGTATGGCTAAAAATGCCAGGACTTCACGCAGCATATTAGCTAAAAAGGCGATCGTCCCGATCTCAACACTATACAGCGTACTGATAACTACAGAGGAAAGGCTGTACCAGCCTAAAGCACTGCCGACAAGCAGCGCGTCCCGCATTTCCATCCCGGTCACGAAGGCTGAAAGAGCTGAACCTCCCAAGCTGCCGATAGTTACAGACGTTGGAATGGCAACTGCCAGCAGAATACTCTGCGGATTGCAGATTTTTTTTATAATATGCCTGTTTCCGCCGATTTCGATACCGGCAACAAAAACCATAAAATACAAAGCCGACATCAAAATCTCGTCCAGCAGGTCTTTATGTTCCAATCCCAAAAAGAAATATCCGCCGGCGATTCCTAAAGCGATAAATGCAAAAATAGCATAAACCATTATTCATCGCTCCCTTCCGCCCGGGCTGCCGTTTTTGCAAAAAGCTTCAACACCAGCCACAGCATCAACACGCTGCCGACAATGATAAAAACTGCCATGACCAGAGATTTACCGCCCAACTGGTCCAGTTTGCCCAAAAGCTCTGCGTCACAGCCGATCTTAGCACCAAGACACAACAGCATGATAAACAGGCTGACTGTAGAAAACCGGCTGAGCCATTTTTTCACATTATAATTTAAAAGGTCACTGCAACCTACGGCGATCCCCAAAACGATCGCGATCATGATCTCCTGCATTGCTTCCCCTCATTCCCACAATATAAAACAAGCCCCGCGCACGGCAGGGCCTGCTGATAACTATTTTTTATTCTAACGACAGCAGCAGCGGATAAAGCGGCTGACCTCCGTCAAAAACTGTAACTTCCCAACCGTCGTCCAGAGCTTTAAGCTCTGCGGCGATTTTATCAGCTTCAGACTGTGTCAGATCACTGCCATAATAAAGACTGATCAATTCCCAGTCGCTGCCGGCCAGTTTGACAGTTTCCGCCGTGACTTCTTCCAGAGTTGCTCCGGCATAAACGATCTTATCTTCCAGCAAACCAATATACTGCCCTTTTTTTACAGTTATCCCGTTAACAACGCTGTCGCGCACAGCAATACTGACAGCAGCACTGTGGGCTTCTTTAGCCTCACGTCGCATCACAGCACTGTTTTCCTGCAGTGTTTTAGCTGCGTCAAAATGCAGCAGTGCCGCCAGGCCCTGTGCCAGATTTGTTGTCGGCACATAATCTACCTGCGCTGCTCCCAGTAATTTTTTGACCTGCTCCGCCGCCAGAATAATATTTTTATTGTTCGGTAAAATAATGTACTGCTCCGCCGAGCCCTTTTCAATAACTTTGATAAACGCTTCTACCGGCGGATTCATGCTCTGCCCGCCGCTGATGATCTCGGCTGCACCGAGCTGATGCATGATGCTGGCAATACCGTTCCCGGCCGCCACCGACAGTACAGCCAAACCGTGCTTCTCCGTCTGTACACCGACAACGCGATGCTGATGCTGCTCAGCCATATTGTCGATCTTGATATCATGCAGAGATCCCCAGCTCAAGCCGTGCTGCAGAACCAGCCCGGGAGCTTTGGTATGGATATGCACTTTGACTATATCGCCGACAACAGCTACGATCAACGAATTACCCAAAGGCTGGAGCGTACTGCGTACAACGTCCTCTTTGACTTCAGCTTCCTTAACGATAAATTCTGTACAATAAGGATTTTCCAAATCTACTTCCATCTCGATAAAATTGGCAAAGGATGGCTTTGACGGCGGCAGATGCAGCTCACCTGCATCTTCGCCTCGGAAACCTGCCAGACAGCCTTCCAGGAAAACGATCAAGCCCTGACCGCCGGCATCCACTACTCCAGCCGCTTTCAGCGCCGGCAGCAGTTCCGGCGTACGAGCCAGTTCTTTTTTCCCGCTCTCCAACGCCTCGCATAAAACATCTTCAAAATCTTCACCCTGACGCACAGCATGATACGCACCTTTGGCAATAGCACGCGCCACAGTAAGGATCGTTCCTTCAACAGGCTTTGATACCGCCCGATAAGCATACAAAATACCAAACTGAAAAGCTTTGCCCACCTCGTTGCTGGTAGCTCGTTTTTTGCCGGCCAGGCCTTTTCCCAGGCCACGCAGCAACTGCGACAGGATCACGCCGGAATTACCGCGCGCCCCCATGATCGCACTGCGGGCTGCCATAGTCCCTACTTCGGAAACAGTCGCATTCTGCAGCTGACTGATCTCACGGGCCACTGCTGCCATCGTATGCATCATATTAGTGCCGGTATCGCCGTCCGGCACCGGGAAAACATTCAAATCATTAATATATTGATAGTTTTTTTCAAAACTTTTATAAGCGCCCAACAGCATATTTTTTATTTGTTCGCCGCTGATAATCGCCTCTTGTTTACTTGTCATATCAAGTCTGCACCTTTCTTCAGCGCTGCCGCCGCACAAAAAGGCCAATAACACCGGGTCCTAAATGTGCTGCCAGAACAGTTCCGATCCCGGTTACCAGAACCGGCAGTCCGGGAAACAATTCCAGCATTTCCTTGCGCAAAGTTTCAGCGTCTTCCTCAGCTTCAGCATTCGCCACATACACAGCTTCTATAGGAGCATTAGCAGCAGCAAGCTCGACCATACGCTGCAATACTTTCTTGCGGGTACGGCATTTATCGACAACGACCAGTTCGCCGGCGGTATCGATGTGCACGATCGGACGGATGCCCAGAATATTACCTACTAAAGCGCCTACGGCGCCTATGCGGCCGCCTTTCTGCAGATAATCTAAAGTATTGACGGAAAAATACGTTTCCGTCCGCTCGATCAGGCCCTTCAGATACTCTTCCAGCTCGTCCATCGTTGCGCCGGTTTCAGCATAAGCGAGTACTTCCATTGCCATTCCGCTGATTGGACAGGCTGCTGTAAGACTGTCAAATACGCGAATATCAGACCCGGGAATTTCACTCATGACCTGTCGGGCTGCTAAGCGTGCTGTCTGAACAGTACCGCTTAAAACTCCGTCTAACATGATCGCAATCACTTTTTTACCGTCTGCGGCTAATTCTGTAAATACATCAAGAAATCTGCCGATGGCCGGCTGCGAAGTTTTAGGCAACTGCCCGCTTGCTTCCACCATGGCAAACATTTCCTGCAAACTTTTTTCTCCGTCCACCCATTCGGTATCTCCGTGTCTTACCAGCAGGGGGACCACATGGCAACGGGGATCGTCCCGCAAGGGTGTTTCTTCTGCAACAGCAATACTGTCCAAAACGATATGGATATCATTTCTCACTGCGCATCCTCCCTTAATCAAATTAACGTACATGCTCTTATTCAGGCAGACGCCTTTACAATATGTATATATTTTATCATATTTCCAGCTTTATTTCCACTTATAGCACAATTAGCAGGCTTTTTTAGCCATTTTTGTAAAAAAATAAAGTATAATCCTGCTTTTTCCACCACTGCCTGCAATTTCGTTGAAGCTCAACTCCAAAACAGCATTACAAATATTGTAAACGTCTTCAATTTATGAGCAGAGTTAAAAAAGGGTAAAAAAAAAAGCCCTTACGAGAAGGGCCAAATGAGGGGCTGTTTTGATATTCTTAGTATAGCATTTTTGTATACAATATGCAATAGCAGTTTTCTGCCTTTTTCAGAAAATTTGTGCAAAGAGAATTTACCTGCATTGGACAAAGGTTTATTGATAATCTTTACCGATAAAAATCACCGCGTCATAAGACGCATCATCAGCCCGCAGAATCCTCAATGTGTATGGGAACGGTACAGCCGACAGCCTGCTGACCACACGTCCGTTGCTGGTCGTAGATACTACCGTAGTCTGATCACGTTCAGGATCACTGCCGCCGTCGATAACCTCAAAGCCCATTGCTGCCAGTCTTGCTGCGGCATCACTGCCTGCTCCTTTGCCGCTGCAGTCAACGACCTTGACAGATACCGTATTGCGGCTGCTTTCCTTAGCAGGCGGTTTCACAGCCTTAGGCGGCTCTGTTAACTGCTGCCCGTCTTTCTCTGCCGGTCCCAGTTCTTCGCCTGACTTAGATTTTTTAGCCTTAGCTTTCTTTTCGGCATCAGCTTTTTCTTTATTCTTCTCTTTCGTATCCTCTTTTATTTTCTTTTCTGTTTGTTCATCTGCTTTGATTTTCTCTTCTGCAGCTTTCTGTTTTTCTTTTTCCTGCGCTGTAATCAGGTTGCGTTTATACTCTGCTTCCATTTTTTCAGCACCCTGACGATAACGTTCCGTCATCTGCGCGCCCTGCATATCTACCATCTGCTCGCGCAGGTCAGTAATATCGGGAATCCAGTAGCTGATCTCATCAATATATTCAGGCGTACCTGGAACTGTAGCCATCTGCAGACCGCCCTGTTCTTTCATCATTCCGTGTAAAGCGCCGCCCATCGCCAGCATATCTGAAACGGGCAGGTCAGTTTTGACCATTTTCATAATTTCCGAAACCAGCCCCGGCATCTTAGTTAAAATCTGTGCCGAAGCAATCTTTTCGTAAACCGCCATCATAAACTTCTGCTGACGCTTAATACGGCCAATGTCGCCTTCCTCATCACGATAGCGCACATACTGGATAGCTTTTTTGCCATCCAGATGCTGTTGCCCTGCCGGAAGATCGATCAGAAAATCATCCCAGTCATCATAATAATACATATCCTTTTCCACATCAATATCAATGCCGCCGATCGCATCGACCAAACTTTCAAAACCACTGAAATCGACCATTACATAATTATTGACCTGAATGCCCAAAAGCTCTTCCGTTGTCTGCTGCGTCAGCTTGTGTCCGCCGAACGCATAAGCATGGTTGATTTTATCCCAGCCATGCCCGGGGATCCGCACCCTGGTATCACGCGGAATCGACAGCAGCGAAACATTTTTACTTTTAGGGTCGAACATTACGACAAATAACGTGTCGCTGCGACCAGGATCATCGTCCTTTTCCCTGCCGTCTACGCCTAATACTACGATATTGCGTTTAGAGCCCAGCCGTTCATTGCGCGGCAGGTCATCCATAGTTTTAGCCAGCGTCCCAAACATCGGATCGCCGTTCATATAAGCATATACCAAATAACTGGCGGCAGCGATTGCCGCTACGATCAGCAAAATTAATTTTTTCAATCCTTTTCTTCCTTTCCCACACCCAATTACAAAATATTAGCCTGCAGTTCTTTATGAAACCGTTTAATAAATCCATGCAGTATCCGAGCTGTAAGCCCCCAGATAACATGCCCCTGATATTCGTAAAAATAGATATTATACCCCTTCCGCTTATACCAGTCGTGCGGATGGCGCGGCAGCAGATCAAAAGGAAAATCTGCAGTTGCGCGGTTTGCCAGTTCCATATGAGCAACGCGCGGCTCAGAAAGCAATAAAAAATTCAGCGGCACCGTAAAAATCTCAGCTACCTCATCGCTGTTGCAGTCCAGCTTTACTTCGTTGGCCAGCCTGCCAACAAAAGGATGAATAATAGGTCCCATATGTGTCACCAAGTAATCCAGTTCACCGCACAATTCTATTTTGTCTTCAGTAATACCCAGCTCTTCACAGGTTTCGCGCACAGCAGTTTTGGCAAAGCTATCATCGCCGCACTCATAGCGTCCGCCCGGAAAACATACATCGCCCGGCTGCCACCCCAAACCGGCGGCCCGTACTTCAAAAAGAACTGCCGGACCCTGCTTGGTGTCTATCAACGGCACTAAAACGGCAGCATCCCACAAACGGTCAGCTTTATCGATCCGGGCAGGACGGCGGTTGAGTCGTTCTGTGATCTGTTTTATAAGTTCAGCTGTTTTTTCCATACAATAACCCCATTTCTCCTATATCCCTTCTGCGTTCACAGCAAATTTCCTGCCGCCTGTTGTGAATTATTCTTGAAATATAAAAGACGGACGGGTCTAAACCCATCCGTCAAGGAGTCTTGTCTTATTTTAATAAAGCGGTTCTTCGATGTTCGACTTTTCGCTTTTATCAACCAGATAAGCAACGGTAGCGTCACCAGTAACATTAACGCAAGTCCGCGGCATATCAAGGATACGGTCGATACCTGCGATCAGAGCGGAACCCTCAAGCGGCAAGCCTATCGCCGTCAATATCATCGTCAGCATGATAAAGCCTGCCCCCGGAACACCGGCAGTGCCGATCGAAGCCAGCGTACCAGTAAGAACAATAGTCAGATACTGCCCGGTCGTAAGATCGACCCCATAGATCTGCGCAATGAAGAGTGCGCAGACTCCCTGATAAACAGCAGTGCCATCCATATTGATCGTAGCGCCCAAAGGCAGTACAAAACTGGAAATGTCTTTCGAAACACCCAGCTTTTGGATGCATTGCATGCTGACAGGCAATGTGCCGCCGGAGGAACAGCTGGTAAACGAAAGCACCTGTGCCGGTAAAATTGCTTTGAAGAACTTGATCGGGCTGATCTTGCCGACGAATTTAAGCAGACCGCCATAAACGATGACCGCATGCAGGAAGCAGCCGAGATAAACAGCGATAACAACCTTCAAAAGCGGCAGCAGCACAGCCGGTCCGTTAGCTGCAACGACCGGAGTGATCAAACCGAAAACACCGATCGGCGCCACATTCATGATAAAACCGACGATTTTATAGCTGACCTCTGCCAGACCGTCAAAAACATTGTACAGAGCCTTGGCCCGATCACCGACTGCAGTGATGCCGATACCCATGAACAGACTGAAAACGATGATCTGCAGCATGTTGGCTTTAAGCATCGCTTCCATCGCATTAGTCGGGAAAATGTCAATAATTACCTGCATGATAGGCGGCGCGGCTTTAGCCGCAGCTTTAACGCCTTCAGCAGGCATATTCACGCCGGCGCCCGGTTCTAAAACCGTACCTAAAAATATACCAAGTACAATCGCAAATGCCGTAGTTCCCAAATAATAAGCCATAGTTTTGCCGCCGATACGGCCGATCTTTTTGATATCCCCCAAACTGCAGACACCAATGACGAGAGACGAGAAAACCAAAGGAACGATGATCATTTTGATCATATTCATAAAGATAGTACCAAAAGGTCCGATCCATGTTTTGGCGAAATCTACACCTTCCGCACCCAGTTCCAGACCGGCAATGATACCAAGACCAAGACCGATCAGAATTTTTGTTGACAAATTCATCAAAATATCCCCCTTGCGCATAATAAAATATTAAAATTACGTCTACAATAATTAGGCAAAAATAATAAAAATCCTGCCTTCTTTCTTCATGTATACAGTATTTCTGCAAAATCGTTGCCCAAACCGCAGTTTTTTCAAAAAAAATATGCTAAAGTTTTTAGTTTTATCCAAAAACTTTAGCATATCCTGAAATTATTTATTATTCTCCAAACGGTATGCACAATGGTTTGTCGCACCTGAATATTCATTCAGCTTGAAAGAACCGCGCAGTGCAGCCGCTACAAATTTTTTCGCCAGTTCCACAGCTTCGCGCACGCTCAGTCCATTGGCCAGTCCCGCTGTAATCGCTGCCGAATAAGTACAGCCAGCTCCATGATTATAGCAGGGCTCGATTTTAGGAGCACTGGCAATCGTAAATTCCCTGCCGTCATAAAGCACGTCAACAGCTTCCCTGCTGTCATTGCGGGAACCGCTTTTGATTACGACATAGCCTGCTCCCAGCTCCTTGATCCGTCCGGCAGCTTCCTTGATCTCGTCCAGCGTTTCCACCTTTTCCATATCGGCAAGATAGGCTGCTTCGATCGTATTAGGCGTTACTACGTCAGCCCGCTGCATCAAAACAGTTTTGATAGCGGCGGCTGCTTCCGGTACCATGATCACATCCACACCCTTGCAGACCATGACCGGATCAATAACGACATTGCACAGCTTGAAACGGTCTATAGTACGGGCCACCAGCTCAACCAGCTCGGCACTGCCCAGCATCCCCGTTTTCATAGCATCGATACCGATACCGGCGACAATCGTTTCGATCTGTTTTTCCACAACGTCCAAACCAATCGGGAAAATTTCGTGATCCCAGTCTTTATGAGGATTCTGGGCTACGATAACGGTAAGCGCCGTCATCCCGTAAACATCCAGCTCCTGGAATGTTTTTAAATCAGCCTCCATACCTGCACCGCCGCTGGCGTCGCTGCCGGCAATGGTCATGGCTTTATGCAGCATATTCATAACTTACCTCCTGCCTGAAGCTTTACCTGGCGTAAAGCTCCCATAAAATAACCGCCAAACAGCCGGGTATTCCAAAGAACCCCGCAATCAGCGCTTTTATAACGGTGATTTTGAGTCCGAAACCCAAAAATCCACCGATAAGATTGATAAACCACAAAGCTACCGCACCGCAGATACCATTCCAGATGAGACGAAACGGCAGTGAAAAACATTTTACGACAACGACTAAAATCAGGACGCCGATGATAAACGGCAGCGTTCCTTCCAGAGTACCCGAGTTGAGCCCTTTTACAGCATGGTCAATGCCCTGCATGGCCGAACCGCCCAGATCGCGGACAGCGCTTTCTATTTCCTGCATGCTATAGCTCCTTCTTTCTTACATTCTATGCCTGTTTTCCAAAGCACGTGATAAAGTCAGCTCGTCAGCATATTCCAAATCGCCGCCCACAGGCAGGCCATGAGCAATACGGCTGATAACGATACCGACAGGCTTCAGCAGCTGCGCCAGATAGGCAGCAGTGGCCTCGCCTTCCACGTCAGAATTGGTAGCGATGATAACTTCCCTGACCGTATCACCCTGCAGACGCCGCAGCAGCTCTTTTACACGCAGATTATCAGGACCGATACCGTCAAGCGGCGACAAAACACCGTGCAGCACATGGTAAACACCGTTATAACCGCGGCTGCGTTCCATCGCCATTACATCCTGCGGCTGTTCCACAACGCAGACTACGCTGTGGTCGCGGCCTGCATTACCGCAAACCTCACAGGTCTCGGCATCGGTAAGATTATAACAAATATCACACAAACGGATCTGCCGCTTGGCCTCCAGCAGTGTTTCTGCCAGACGGCGCACCTCTTCTTCCGACATATCGATAATATGATACGCCAGACGCAGAGCGGTTTTGGAACCAATACCGGGCAGACGCCGCAGCTGTTCATGCACATTGGCCAGCGGCCGGATCATTCTGGCCATTTTCAGAACATGCCCGGCATTTTCATCCCGCCGGTCAGTTTGCCCATTTCAGCTTCAGTCATTTCGTCGATCTTGCGCATACCTTCGTTAACTGCCGCTACCAAAAGATCTTCCAGCATTTCTACATCTTCCGGGTCTACTGCGCTGGGATCGATCTTAACGCTGACAACTTCTTTTTTACCGCTGACAACTACGGTGACAGCACCGCCGCCGACTGTAGTTTCGATTGTACGCAGCTTTAATTCCTCCTGCATTTTTGCCATATCAGCCTGTAATTTCTGTACTTTTTTCATCATGCCCTGCATATTTCCCATACCACCGTTAAACATTATTGTTCCTCCTCGTAATGATGCCTTGCGGCAGAAATTTGATTTATAATTTTTGCAGTGTACCGCCAAAAGCGTCCAGCGCAGCCTTCACAGCCGGTTCAACATCTTCCGCCGGCGGCTGTTTTGGAGCAGCTTTAGGTTTGGCAACGGCAGGCTTGGCGGCAGTGATGCATTCCAACCGTACGCTTTGCCGTGCCAGTCTCAGCAGCACTTCTTCAAAAGCTTTCTTATAATCAGGATCGTTCATCCTGACGCACATGAATTTATTTTTGAACCCAACGGTCAAAACGCCGTTTTCATACCCTGTAACATAACCGCCGGCGGCACAGGCCACCATAGACTGTTTTTTCTCATTCTTAAGGATCTCCAAAGCCTGGTTCCACAGGTCTTCGCCCTCGGTCCAGTCACCGCTGTATTCCAGCGTCGACGCAGCAGCTGCTTCCTCAGAAACAGGTGCAGGCTCTGTTTCAGCTTTTGCCACAGCAAAAGGCTCGGGCTCTGCCACTGGTGCCTGAACGGCACTTACTGTCGGCGCTTTTTTTACCTGGGACGCTGCAGGAGCAGCAACCATCACTGCCTGTTTTTCTTCAGGTTCAGGCTTAATCTGAGTCCTGCTGTTTGCAGCTGCCAAAGGAACACCGCTGCGCACCTGATGCTCCAACTGCTCCACGCGGGCCATCAGTGCGGCAATAGTACTGCCCTCAATACGGCACAGATCAAACAGACATAATTCCGCAGTAATCCTGCCCCGCGCACTGAACCGCAATTCACCCATGGCCTGATGCAGACGTTCTTCAGCCGCCATCAGGCGATCACTGCCAAATAACGGCGCCAGCTCGGAAATAGCTTCTTCCGTATCCGTCAAATAAATTTCATGGTATCCGGGCGATGCTTTATACAGCAACACTGCCCGCAGATACTCGGCCAGCTCTGTCAGGATCTGACGCATATCCTTGCCCTGCTCAGCCAAACGGTTCAGCAGCTGCAAAGCAGCTGACAAGTCCTGCCTGCCGATCGCACGCACCAGCTCACGCAGCGCTTCACGCCCCACGATACCTAAAACGTTCCGTACCGTTTCGGCAGTTACAGTATCGGCCATCACGCCGCACTGATCCAACAGGCTCAGCGCATCACGCATACCTCCGTCCGACTGAATCGCAATCAGTTTCAAGGCTTCGTCATCCGCTCTGATTTCGCTGCCGTCAGCAACCTCGCGCAGACGTTTGGCAATATCCTCATTAGTCACACGTTTAAAATCAAAACGCTGACAGCGGGAATGGATCGTTGCCGGTATCTTATGCGGCTCTGTCGTCGCCAAAATAAACACGATATGCGCCGGCGGCTCTTCCAACGTTTTCAGCAGCGCGTTAAAAGCTTCTGTCGTCAGCATATGCACTTCATCGATAATATATACTTTATAACGCCCGTTGACAGGCGCAAACATGACTTTTTCACGCAGGTCACGGATCTCATCGATACCGCGGTTAGAGGCAGCGTCGATCTCAAACACATCCATACTGCTGCCGTCATTGATCCGCTGGCAGTTGGCGCACTCGTTACAGGGATTAGCAGTAGGCCCCTGCTCACAATTCAGAGCTTTCGCCAGAATCTTCGCCGTACTGGTCTTGCCTGTACCTCTTGGACCGGCAAATAAATACGCATGCGCAATCCGTCCTGTCGTCAAAGCATTGCTCAATGCGATCCTCACTGCGTCCTGACCTACAAGGGCATCGAAGCCCTGCGGCCGCCAGCGCCGGTATAGTGCTACATAAGCCATTTTCTGCCTCCTTTCCCGTCATTAAGCCTCTGAGTTTCTTATCTACTTATTATATAAAATTTACTGATATAAGTACATATCCAATTTTGTGAAAAAATTAAGGGACACTTTTGCAGTTACTGCCTGCCGGCTTCGCCGGTAGCGGCAACCCGCGCAGCTCCTTTTTCCGTCGCTGCTTCTGGGTAAGTTCGCCCTTTATTGCCCATGCGGCGCTTTGCTTCTTCGGGCAATGGCTTCACTTATATCCAATTTTGTGAAAAATTTAAGGGACACTTTTGCATCAATAATATAAAAATATAAAAAACCGGCTGTCATAAACAGCCGGTTTTTTCTCAGTTGTTTCCCTGTAGGGCCACAGACGCAGGCACCCCTGCGGCACATAAGAGGATCCGCTTAGTGCTGCTTCCTTCCGGACCTGACACGGTTCACAGACTCCTATTGCGCAGGACCCGCCGCCTGCGGTCCTACAGAAAAACAAAAAGCCGCTGACCGCGGCAAACTTTTTTTAAGTGGCGGAGAGAGAGGGATTCGAACCCTCGGTACGGTTTCCCGTACACACGCTTTCCAGGCGTGCACCTTCAACCGCTCGGTCATCTCTCCAGGTTGAAAAAATCAGGGATTATGCTATTGTTTACCGCTTAAAAATAAACTTGCGGCTGGCTTAATCCAGCCGCAAGTAACAGTATACTGATTTCCGGAAGATATGTCAAGAGTTTCCATCAAGATTATGTAAAATTTTTTTCACTTCTCTATTAATCATTACTTACTTCATCAGCAGGCAGCAGCAGCAGTGAGCGCTCGGAATTAAGCGTAACGTTCTGAGCTGTTGCCCCCATTACCAGACCTTTGACCAGGCCGGCACCGGTTTTAGTCATCGCGATCATCGACACATTTTCTTCTTCCGCCCAGCGGCAGATTTTTTTAGACGCCGCCCCTTTATCGACCAGATAAGAAGCCTTGATCCCAAAAAGTTTCATCTCGGCCACCAGTTCTTCCATCCGCGATTCGGCATTCAGCAGCTTGCTTTCAAGATCGCTCTGATTGCGGCTGCGTTCCACTACATGTACGAACACCACTTCCGCTACATGCTCACGCAGGCTGCGGATCAAATTGAGCGCCACTAAAGATTTCTTAGAAAAATCGGTCGGTATCATCAATTTACGCAACATATCATCATCGGCAATATTGTCGCTGTCACCGTCGGTTTTGGCAACAAACAATGGCCGCTTCGAAGATCTGGCAAGATCAAAGGTCGTACTGCCCAGCAAGGCACTTCTAAAAAAGCCCTTTCCATGCGAAGCCACTAAAGTCAGATCTACTTCTTTATCGTCGCCGACGCGGGTTATTTCTTCAAATACCTCGCCCCAGGGCATTTCGATACTTACTGCTTCATAACCGTTGCGCATCAGCTCGTTGGCATACCCCTGCAGCTTGCTGTAAACCTTTTTATAACTGCTACTGTAAGGATCTGCGTCCTCTTCTTCATCGAATACATAAGCTAGAATAATTTCTGTATTTGTATCGGGGCACAGACTGTACAGGCACGGCAGCAGTATTTCTGACTTAGGCGTAAGATCCATTGCTAACAAAACTCTTGTAAACATGTCGTTCATTGCTCCTCTTTATCTAAAAATAGCTTGCGTCGACAACGCCGGCAGTTCCTGCCGACAATCTTTTTTCATCCTATTTAAATAGTTATATTTCGCCATTTATAAAAAAAATCCTGCCTTATTATTGTAAGTTGACTTTGAACAGGTTAAAATATATACAGAAATTTGAATTTATACAAAAGGAGCTAATACGATGTTAAAGCAAAAAATCGACACAGCCGCACTCTTTGCTCAGAAAAAAACAGAAGTTCAAAGCAGCGCGCGCACTTTGCTGATACTTGACGGCCAGGAAAACGCCTATATTTCTGCCGATGAACTTACAGAAGAGCTTTTAGCAATTCCAGAAGAAGGTGCTATCTGGCTTGATATGTCATTATTCGGCTCGCACGATCAGGTAATGACCGTCGCCCGCTCCTTCAAACTGAGTCCCGCTACTCAAAACATTTTAGAAAATAAAAAACAGCAGCCGCGTTTATTCCGCGACGGCAACAACAGAATCCTCGTCTGCCGCCACCTGCAGCTAAACGAAAGCGGCAATGCCGTTTATAATAATATTTGTTTCGCCGCCAGCGCCAACAGACTGCTTTCTCTGCAGCATGGCCGCTGTGACCGTTTAAAAAATGCGCGTACGCTGGTAACAACCCTGCAGAAGCCGAATAATACGATCCCGCAGGCTTTGACCCTGATTTTAGGCAAGATCCTTGACGACAACTGCGAGGTCATCAATTATCTGGAAGAACGGCTGCAGCTTCTGTCTGCAGCTTACAGCGAACAGGATGAACATCCGGATCCCAAAGAACTGCTGCGTCTGCGCCGCAGCCTGGTCACTGCCAAACAGGCGGTCTATCCGATGCGCCGCATCGTCAGCCGTGCCTTGCGTCAGGACCCGCCTTTAGTTATCGGCAGCGATAATGCCCCCGAACTTTTGACGATCAAACTGGAAGGCGCCGTACTTACCTTATCGGTCGCCGAAGAATTACTGACTTCTCTGGAGCGGCTCTGCGTCAATGCCGCGGCTGAACGCAGCGCTGATATTCAGGCTACGCTGACTACAGTGGCAGTCATTTTCCTGCCGCTGATTTGTATCAGCAGTATTTTTGCCATGAATTTCCAGTATATGCCGGAACTGAAATCCCAATGGGGCTATCCGCTCTGCCTTGGCGTTATGGCATTGATTGCTATCTTTACGCTTAAAAAATTACAACGTAAAAAATGGTATTAATATTTTAAAATTATATTGCACCTCAAATACGCAAAAACCATCTGTACTTTAAGTACAGATGGTTTTATTAGTTTTCAGGCGTTGAATACCTTACCCGGGTTAAGAATATTTTTAGGATCAAGCGCACGCTTGATTTCCTTCATCATTTTCATTTCTACCGGCTCCGTATATTTTTCCATGGCTTCGACCTTCTTGGCTCCGATGCCATGCTCGCCGGAAAGGCGACCGCCCAGACTGTAAACATAAGGATAAGCTTCAGCATGGAAACGGCTTACTTCATCTTCCCACTGCTCGTCACTCATCTCGCCTTTCAAAATCTGGAAATGCAGATTGCCGTCGCCGGCATGAGCCAGCGTAAAGAGTTTAAAGCTGTAATTTTCCGCAACCTTGGTCAGATGGCGGATACAGTTAGCGATTTGATCGACCGGTACGACAAGATCATCAGAAGTGCTGACCAGACTCAAAACGCGCGTAGATTCCAGACAGTTGCGACGGAGCTTCCACACACGGTCATCAGCCTCTAAAACATCAGTAGCGCCGCTGGCACTGCAGATCTCGTCCAGCTGTTCCATTTTTCTTTCCAGCTCATCTTCATTAAAGGTCTCTACCGTCACAATAACATAAAAACCGTCTTCATAATGAGGCAGCTTCAATTCGCAGTAATCGCTGGAGCTGCGTACAAACGCATTATCCATAAACTCCACGCTCGTCGGATTCAACCCCGCTTTGATCAGGTTCGGCACCAAACCAACAGCTTTATCCAAATCGGTAAAGATTGCCAGCAGATCCAGTTTATACGGACACAGCGGCAGCAGCTTTAAAGTGGCTTTAGTAATAATACCCAAAGTACCTTCACTGCCCATGATCAGCTGTTCCAGGCAATAGCCCGTCGATTTTTTCTTCAGCCGTGCGCCCACATTAACGATATCGCCAGTAGGCGTAACTGCTTCAATCGCATAGACCTGATCGCGGGTAGTGCCGTAACGTACAGCCTTATTACCGCCTGCATTAGTGGCAATATTACCGCCGATCAGACAGCTGTCGGCGCTGCAGGGGTCGCCTGCATAGAGGAAGCCGGCCGCATTGGCTTTTTCCTGAATTTCTACTGTACGCGCGCCAGCCTCGACAACCATATACATACCTTCAGTATTCAGCTCTTCGATTTTGTCCATCCGTTCCAACAGCAGAACGATACCGCCATAAACAGGAATCGCCCCGCAGGAAACACTGGTCCCTGCACTGCGGGGTGTTACCGGCACATTATATTGATTGGCGATTTTCATGACCGCCGCAACTTCTTCTGTGCTGCCAGGCCAAACTATGACCTCCGGCAGATGATGATAACGGGGATCAGTTTCCTCGTCAGTTTTGTACTTTTCAAGGGTTTCGGCATCGGTCCTTACATACTCCGCGCCCAAAGCCGTTTGCAGAGCTGCTACCACTTCTGCGCTGACCGGTTCGTATTTACTCATAACTTCCATTCCTTTCTACTGTCCTACAAAATAAGATTTTATCTTTTCCGCAGCATACTGCCGCTGCAGTTCAATAACTTACAGATCAAAGATCTTGCCCGGGTTCAAAATCAGCTGCGGGTCCATTGCCGCTTTGATCGTGTGCATGATCGCCAGCTCGCCGGCCGGGGTATATGTTTCCATTTCTCTGAGTTTTTTTGCGCCGATGCCATGCTCGCCGGCCAGACGCCCGCCGATGCTGTAAGCATAAGTATAAACCTCTTTATGGAAAGCTTCCACTTTGTTTTCCCATTCTTCGTCGCTCAATTCGCATTTGCATAAAACGATATGCAGATTCCCGTCGCCAATATGCGCGTTGATTTTGACCGGGAAAGGATATTTTTCGCCTATTTTCATAATAAACTTGATCGTACCGGCGATCTCATTAACAGGAACTACCACGTCGTCCGTCAGGGAAACCAGACTGATCAGACGTACAGACTCCTGACAGTTGCGGCGCATATCCCAAATACGTTCATCGGCTTCCAGCACATCGACAGCGCCGGCAGCACTGCACAACTCATCCAGCTGCTCCATTTTCAGATCCAGCTCGTCCTCGCTGAAAGTCTCCACTGTGATGATAACATAAATGCCGTTCTCATAATGAGGTGCTCCCTTAAACTCCAGATAGTCGGCCGTACCGCGCACATAGGAATTATCCATATACTCCACACTGGTCGGATTAATGCCGGCCTGCATGATTTTCGGCACTACGTCCAAGGCCTGCTCCGGATCGCTGAACACAGCCAGCAGATCAAATCTGTAAGGCGGGATCGGCTGCAGCTTAAGCGTCGCCTTAGTGATAATGCCCAGCGTGCCCTCACTGCCCATGATCAGCTGTTCCAGGCAGTACCCGGTCGATTTTTTCTTTAAACGTGCTCCCAGCTCTACGATCTCACCAGTCGGTGTTACGACCTCGACAGCGTAAACCTGGTCACGGGTCACACCGTAACGCACCGCTTTATTGCCGCCGGCATTAGTGGCGATGTTACCGCCGATCAGACAGCTTTCAGCGCTGCAGGGGTCGCCTGCATACAGAAAACCAGCCTCATTGGCATATTTTTGAATATCGACAGTACGCACACCGGCTTCAACCTCCATATACATGCCTTCGGCATTCAGCTCGATGATCTTGTTCAACCGTTCCATTAAAAGGACAATACCGCCGCATACAGGAATAGCGCCGCCAGCCAGACTGGTGCCGCCGCTGCGGACAGTGACCGGCACATCATATGTATTGGCCAGCTTGATAACAGCCGCGATCTACTGCGCGTCCTTCGGCAGAACAACCGCCTCCGGCAGATGGAACTTGCGCGGATCAGTTTCTTCGTCAGTCTGATACTGCTCTAATTTTTCAGGCTCGGTCAAAACGTATTCAGCGCCGACTATAGTCTTTAAAGCGTCCAGCACTGCTTCCGTTACGGGAGCGTAAATTTTCATATTTCATCTTTCCTTTCCTTCTGTACTGCCAGCTCGGCAGGCGTAATCTCCGGGTGCTTATACCGAGTTTTCTGATCGGGTTTTAAACGTCCCAGGCTGATAGCATTCTGCGGACACCAGTGCGCACAGCCGAAGCAATGCACACACTCGCTGCCAAAAGCAGGCTTACCAGCTGCCATAGTTATATTGCCCGCGGGGCAGACCTCGGCACAAATGCCGCAGCCGACACATTTATCATCAGCGCAGCTCAGCTTACCGAACTGCTTGATCTTATCCAGCACCCACATACCGGCAGCTGTACCGCCATACTTCCACAAAAAACCACGATCCAGATGCTGATAATTATCATACTTATTTTTGATATTACGGGCGATCAATCCCAATTCAGCCGGAGCGTTGCGCAGCAGCTTCTCCTGACGTGCCTGCGGCGAAGGAAAGACGATACTGTTATCAGGCAGCGCCACCTGAGCGCCATATGATAACCGCAGCTCACGCTGCTTTAAAAGCTCTTTCCCCTGACCCAGCGCCTGTCCGGACATCGCGCCCATAGTCACTACTAAAAAGATATACTGAGGCACCATTTTCACCTGCTGTAGAAAAGCCTCCACTACAGGCGGCAGCGCCATACAATAAACAGGGCAGACGATACCGACAACTTCGTCCTGCACCTCATAAGGCACTTTTAAATAACCGGTAATGCCTTCCAGCCGGAACTGCTCCAGTTTCTGCGCGATACTTTTAGCGACATACAGGCTGTTACCTGTGCCACTCAAATAAAAAATCACTGCCATGAGGTTCGCCTCGCTTCTTTGATAATCCGTCAAACGGCAGATAAATAACCGTTTCCATTATATACCAAATGAAGTTGGATAGTCAAAAACGACGTATGCTACAAATTTATCTTCTCTGCCTTTAAACTCCGTCATCTTACAAATTCAGTATTTTCTATATTTTCTTGATTTTCCACAGTTAAACTTGCTATAATATAGAGAAACAAGAATCAGATCAATTGGAGGAATCTAAATGGCCGCAGCAAAAGCCCGCATAGATGTAAAATATCTCGCTGAACAACTATTAAAATGCCGTTTGGAAGCCGGACTGAACCAGGCCGAAGCGGCGGCAAAAATAGGCGTTGCCCCTTCTAACTATTTTTATTATGAAACAGCCAACGCCACCAAGCCTACTGAAAAATTTATTGCTAAAATAATGCAGGCTTACGGAAAACCGCGCGACTTTTTTATAAAAATCATTGAACAGGAAGATGATCTCAACTATCTTCTGCCCGCAGAAATCAAAGCCTGGGCAAAGAGTGATGAAGCTATTCCCTATATCCTGATGGCGCACGCCAAATATGCCGCAGATAAACTGTCGGAGAAAAAAACGGAATAGACCCTAAAGCAAGCAGCTTAACCGCTGCCTGCTTTTTTATTTAGACCGGAAAATAAAAAAATGGGGCTGGATCCTAAGATCCAGCCCCTAAAATTTACCATGTATGCCGATTATCACATCGCTATTCCCTACGCCATGATAAGCACCTATATCAAACATTTTTGCATTACATCTTATTCCTGCATAAGCATCGCCATTGTCGGTATTATATAAAACACCAAAATCAACTTTACCAGGCCGCTGCCCGTTTTTGCTTTTCGCCTCAGCCGCTACAGCTTTATTAAAAGCTTCCGTCATATCCAGCACAGTCTGCTGCGATCTGTCGATAACGAGCTTGCCCTGCTCAAACTTTTGTGTTTCTTCCAACTGTGGCTGAAATACAGTTTCCTGCCCATTGTATTTAACTATTATCTTATTTTCCGCATCGGTTATTTCAACATCAGTTTTTTCACCATTTACCTTCGGCACATAAGTGATTGCCTGCTGCTCACTATTTTTTACTGCTGCAATAAAAACAGAACGCTCCTGATAGTCCTTAACAGTAGCTGTCAAAACTGCCAGCTGCTGCTTATAAGCAGGTACATATTTTTGATAACAGCAAACAAAGCCCACCATAAATACCAGCAGACAAAGTAATAAATACTGCACATATTTATTGCCGCAAAACTGTTTTAATAAATCAATCATACTCCTCACCATCTGCTGCTATAACCGCGAGTATCCAGATGCAGCCAGTCGCCATAACAGCCAATGCCTAATTCAGAGCCATCGATACCATGCCAACCAGCAGCAGTCAGTACCATCGTCAGCAGCTGTGCAGCCGGGTAATCTTTGCCTGCGACATGAATATCAGCGGCACAGCCTCTGGTGTGATAACTGCCTACAGCACCGCCGCAGGCAGTATTGACGCCATCATCTACCGTTCGGAAACCGGATTTAAAGCTGGTGCCGTATTCTGCATGATATTTAGTAGTGTTAATGACCCAATCCGGATCACATTCACGCAGACTATCCAGAATTCTGAACAATTTTTCTGTTTTACTGTCATTAGTGCACAGCCGGCCCCTTTCGTCATCCCAGGCATAAACATTTTTATTTCTGCGCCAGCAATCCCATTCACTCACGCTCCAGTGTTTACTTACATACATTATTCTCACCTTCTTTACATCTTACGTCAGTTGTTTCTTCTTCATCAGGGATACCGTTATTATTGCGGTCGATCATGATTTTAGCAGCAGCTACTTTATCGGTAACATACCGCAGCAGCGCCAAAATACCAGCTGATCCCAATACATTGACCCCTTTTAACAGCATGTCTAAATCTAATATATTAAAGAACAGCCATTGATAAACCCAACCAATTAAAAACAACGTAAAAAGCAGGCATAAATAAATGCACACGAAATTGATCATGTGCATCTGCCTGACATTATAAATATTAAGTTTATCGCTTACTACCTGCATCCCGCTCAAAAAACATCCGACAAAACTACGCCACATCACTGCATTTCTCCCTGCGGGCTTGTCGGCAGCTTTTCCAGTTTTTTCATCAGATCTGTGCAAATGCCATTGCCGCCCAATGCGTGGTAAGCGTTATAAATACGGTGAAATTTATAACGCTTTTCTACCGGCATATAGCCCTGCATGGTATATCTTTCGTGCGCCTGATCGATACGGTCATTAAGAAGGGAACACAAACCTTCTTTGATCGCCAGAAAATCATCGTCACGTTTTTTAGTTTCCGCTTCGCGCTGCTGCTGCACCTTTTTCGCCTCATCCTGCATCCTAAGGACCACCGCCGAAAGAAATGTTACGACAACGCCAGTAATAATCTGTAAAATTACCTCCATTTATACACCTTCTTATTATTTAAAACTATTTTATTTTAAGCTAACTCCAGCATTTTCTTTTGCCAGATTCCTATGCCTTCAAAAAAAGCATCATACACAATTGCATTCAATTTACATGACTTCATTTTCATTTTCTCATTCTCAATTACACATCCGGCGGGATCACAAATTGTATAATACTGGCATTTATTGCAACCTTCAGGAACTTTCACATATGTTTCAAATCTCTTCTTTGCTGCTGAAAGATCGCTAAGACTTCCAATAACAATATCCGAATTTTTACACAGCAGTATATTACCATCAAAATCTATATTGATAGCATTACTCATAACCCCGCATTTCAAATGAAAAGTTTTTCTGTCATTTTTTAAAACATTGTTCAGAATACCTACATGATTATAGAAAAAATGATACTCCCTTGCAGCAAAATCTTCTCTGTAGGCAGCGTCAGCAAATCTAACGGCTATTTTTTTCATGGTTCTGCCAAATTTTTCATAGTCAAAAGAATTCAAGAATTTTATATCCAGAAAATCTTTTAACATATCAAAGTTTACAGCGATCCCTTCTGGAAATAATTTGTCATAATATCTCCAGACCTCATAAATATCCTGTGTCACTGCAGAGATAACACAACAAATACCCTTGTTCTTTATTTGCTTAAAAAGAAACATGGTTGAAGGATTCTTTAACACATCTTTCCCTCTTGTAAGAACTGTGTTCTCACCATCGTGACTCAATCCAACTCCAATATCATATTTATTGATAAAAGCAACTTTATCCTCAGTCAGTAAACTGCCATTAGTAATCATATTGATCCTGCAGTCAGGTTTAATATCATGTAGATAAGGAACTAATTTCAGAATTTTTTCCCAATACATCAGCGGTTCTCCGCCCCATAACATTATTTTTTTTACATCAGTTTTCTCCAAAAATAATTTGATCTTATCGAAATTTTCATTACTGAAGATTTCTTTTTGTATACCATAACGCTGCATACAATAACTGCATTTAAAATTACAGTTACTCCCAAGAGTTATATATATCGTCGTAAAATCCACTGTTATTTCTCCTCATAATATTTCTTCTGAGTGTTTCTTATGAGCGTTTTTTGTTTAGACATTTCTTCAATACATTTCTCCGCTGTTTTAATATTCAACAGACTGGTTTTACTATTGGCTTCAATAAATCGATTCAAGAAGAAAATTTCTTTCTTTATTTTAGAAAATTCATCAGGGAATTCCTCCATAAAGGCTATAACTATCTTAGTTAAAATATCAACCTGTGCTTCCAATCCGGATAAACTATCATTGGGGTCAACAGACATCAACATTTTACGTCTGGCATCTCTGCCCCTAAGATGAATTCCATATTCCGGGAAATTGTCTAAAATGATTTCAGAAGTTCTTTTTCCGATATATTCTTTGTCAACACATTCTGTCTTTACAGGTTTAGAATTGCAGATAATCAGATGCTGTCCAATCGTTTCATGAAAATAAATAATAAACGCCGGCTCTTCAGTATTCTCCAATCTATAATAATCTTTATACATATATAGCCCATCACGTGTAATGGGCTTATTATATGGTTCTGATAATTTTGTAAACACTTCTGTAAAATAAATCTCAAAGGATTTATATGGCTCAAAAAAAATAGTAAAATCAAACTCTTTGCTGATCTTTAACTTGCTTTCAAACTCTCCATCTTCTAAATAACTCACATCATAAAAATCTACTCTAAGTATGTTAGCTTCAACTTTAAAGTCAAAGTAACTGTTATCTTTAGTCTCTGCTGAAAATTTTTTTGTACTAACTAACAAACTGACCACCTCCGTCATTTACCTTTTCTACAATTTCGTCCAACATTTTCAACATTCTGCCAATCTCATTCTGCAAATAATAACAAATAAATTTACGTCTTTCCGGAGTGGCTTTAAGGCAGCCACCCGCACAAACATTTTTGATCTCACAACTCCGGCAGCTTCCCTGTCCAAGATACGGATTCTCAAAGTCAGTAAGTTCCTCATCTAAAACATGTCCATAGGGTTTTATGGAATTATGACAATCATAAATATTACCATGTACATCTATCGCCATTGCCGTATCAAAAAAAGCACAGAAAGAACTGGTATTATTAAAAGAGTACTCTTTTAATAATTTACCAAATAAATTCTCATAACAATCATATTCATAGCAGTCAAAATTCCCTGTTAAAATATTCTTTTTCAAATTCTCAAACACCTTGTCCAGCATGCTTTCAAAGCCTTTATTTTGATAAACGAAAAGACTGTCATCAGTCATGCCGCCATTATCCTTAAGAAACATCATATTAACTTTTGGCCGCTTCAATTTATATTTCAATCTAAATTTTTCAAAATAATCCCAAATTTCATAGTAGTCCCAATTATATTTAGTAATAGTACTTATGAAAACAAATTTATCCAGTGCTGTTACTGCTTCCGGATTACTTTTTAATATATCTTTATGCCGTCTTGTTCTTTCATAAACTTTTCCATCATGGGAAATATTTACACGAAACTGTAATTCGTTAAGTTTATTTGCCCTTTTTACCGTCAGTAATGTTCCATTAGTTGTCACCGCAAATTTAACATTAGGATTCCGTTCTTTAATACATTTAGCCACTTCAATCATGTAGTCAAAATACAAAAAAGCTTCTCCACCATAAAATACAACCTCATATTCCCTTCCATCAGACGGGAAATATGAGGCAACTTTTTTCGGATCTGGATAATCAAACGGCTTATAATCTTGCTTAGCAGTTTCTCCTTGAATACAATAAATACAGTTCATATTGCAGTTTCGATCCAAAATAAGGTAATATCGAAAAATTTTATTATAGTCTATTTTCATTTTATCTCCTGCTTATAAATCAATAATAAAGAAAGTCTAAATATTAACCCCCATCTCCAGAATAACAATTACAGTTCCAAGAATGAGTTTTTGTGCTGTGTGTATGACTTTTATTAACAAGCTGTTGTAATAATCCTTGTAAAGTATATCTCCCTACTGATATTCCATTATCAACTGAAGTATATGAAAAAGATCCAGGTGAATCTCCTCGACTAGGGCTATAACCAATATTATTTAAAGATGTTTGTGTACTACCAGTAACATCTATATTCGAGGCCGTATCAAATGTCTTTATAACCGGCAACGTTAAATTACGTTTATTATAATCAGTGACCCTGCCTTTTTTATCAACGGTCAAATAGGGAACAGTAAATGTAGCACCGCTGCCTAAATTGGCCTCTGCAGTATCACCAACTGTGCCGGCAGCAACTTTATCCGGCAAGTCAAGCTTCAATGCAACCTGCCCTGTATTATCAACTACACCAGTACCAGTAACGTCACCTGTAACTTCTATATCATTAAAGCGGGCAATTTTCTCCCACACAACCGAACCATCATTAATTTCAGTTGCACTTACATTCCAGTCGGGTTCGTTCGTTGCAGAATAACCGCCAGTCTTTACTTTTGCCTCAATACCTTTCGGCATATTCGGGCTTCTTACTATGTGACCTGCCTGATATTCTGTTTCCGGCTGCCATAAGCCATCCACAAGGCATTCCAATGTTTCGTGTTCATTCTTCATATAGGCCTGCAGATCGTCCTGTGTTGTCGGTGTCGCAGAACCTTCATACATAAAGTATTTTTTTATGTCTTTTATAAATTTAGGTATTTGCATTTTATACCAGCTCCCTTCTAAATCCCTGCCAGGTCAAATCACAAACTGCTTCTATCGGCTTTCCTTCCGCATCGATGATCTGAATCTTGCACGGGTTGCGTGTGATAATTTTTACATTTGCCACCGATACCACACTCTGAATAGCATTGATCCGCACTGAAGTCGTGTAATAATACGGTGTTTTGATCGGCAGCGTCAGACCTTCCGCCGGAATCAGCAGATTACTGAAATTCTCCACCCTGTCCGGAACGTCGATAATTGCGTTCAGCTTTGCAATCTCCGCTCTGGTATCAGCTTCAGGCAATGAATGAACCTCCAAATGGAGTGAATCTGTCGCGTTGATAACTATTTTACCAGTATACGGTTTAAAAATACCGCTGAAACGCCAGTAACTATTCAAAGCCTCTCCCCAGGCCATTTCCTGTGGTTTTGACCAGGCTAAACTGCCGCTTCCAAGACAATATTTGACTGTAGATGGCGAATTCAAACCATACTCAAGCCACAGCTGCCCGCCAGCCAGCGGCTGCAGATGCGACAGAACCAACAGCTCGTCATTGATCGATTTACCTTTCAGTACACCGTTTTCCACAACACCGTCATGCTCAACTTTTTCCCAGTTATTTTCAGCCAAGTCGACCTTCCAAAGCACATTTTCTTCCAGCGGGTCGCCCAGATTCAAAACAGCATATGCCGCATTGACGCTCTCGTTGCCGCCGTTATCCACTGCCTTGATCATAACAGTGTGCACGCCCTGGCGCAGTGCCTGCGTTTCAAAAGGCTGCGACGTAATGACGCCGCTATGCAGCTCAAAAGCCGTCTGCCACTGCGGATTGCTGCCCTGCGTATACTTGATTTTAAAGCCTGCGATATCATTGACCTTCGGATAACCAAAATTCCACCAAAAGCGACGCGTACCATCCGGCAGCAATTCCGCATCCAGCAAAGCAACATCCGGCGGCGGCCTGTCTTTACCTGCTATCTCTGCCAGCTTGATCGCCGGCGCGCCCTTCACACCGTCACGACTGACCGCCTGCACCGACACCCAATAAGACCCCTGCTGTAAACCTGTCAGCGTCGCACTGGTATCAAAGGTCGACGAGTACGTTTTATAACTCTTGCCGTCCCGCGATAAACTGACTGAATAGTGATCCAGATATGCATAATACATATCGTCCCACGTAATATCCATCCCCATCTGCAAAATGCCTTCTGCACTGGTCCAGCTGTTTTCTTCCACGGTCAGCCCCGTTACCGAAGGCGGCGTAGTAGTATAAGGCGGCTTGGAATTAGTATAATCCGGCATCACGATCGGCGCACCCAGCTCGTCATTATAAATCGACGGATTATACTGCCTGCAGGTCAGCTGATAAGTGCCGGCATTAGTTTCATCGATCTCCGTGATACGAAACGGCATTTTACTGAAAATACCGCCGTAAGAAACCGTAATAACGTCGCCGCATTCCAAACTCATGCCCTGCGTCGCCACACTGAACGAAACCGAAATCGAACAGGTCTTGTTCAAATCACGATACAACCTGGCTACACGCAGCGCCTGATTCTGCGAAGTACATCCCGCCAGCGTGATCGTCTTTTCAATGATCCTGCCGTCCTGTTCCAGCTGTGCCTCCAGATCTTCGACTACGACCTTGATCTCCGTCCAGTTCTGCGATGGATCAAAATAACCGATCTTATAACGGTTCGGCGTTTCCTCCAGCGAAGTCTGCGTGATCGACAGACTGTCTTTGATAATCGTTGTATCGTCAAAAGCATAGCAGGGAGTTTCTTCCTTCTCCACCCGCAACGCGATCTGCCTGTTCAGCGTCAAAAATAAACCACCGACCGCCAGCATAGAACTCAACTGTTCGATCGGTGTTTTCTGCGCATCTAAAATAATATTCAGTTTATAACGCGGGGCTTTCTGCTTCACGCCTTCGGCGTCCAGGTATTCCACCTCTTCATCACAATAGGCCGCCACGTCCTTAAAGCTGTCGTCGTCGATCATATCTTCCGCTATCCAGTGACCGGTGCCATACCTTTTATTCGTCAAAAAGTCTCTGATGATCCAGGACGGGTTCTCGCTGTATTCGCTGACCCAGGCCAAATCCTTCCAAACCTTGACCCGCTGCCCCTGCACGATGCAGTTGACTGTCGGGTTACCGCCGCTCAGCCTGCCGCTCGCCACCAGATCAGTCCTGATCCAGGCAGTGTTGGTGTAACCGCCCACATCCTGAAAATTATCAGGAGCTACACAATCGTTAAAAACAAAGCTGCCGATCGCGTAACCACGATTGTCCAGCACCACCATATTACTGCGAGCCGGATCTGCCGGATCACAATAACAGCCCACCGCAGCAGACGAATTGAACTGCATATTTTTGGCATTGATGCCTTTGCTCGTCCTGTCATCGACAGCTCCGTCTATCTTCCAGCCATTGCCGCACTCGTTCCTGATCTTTTCGATAACTGTCGACAAAAGCGCCGCCTGCTGATCCTGGCTTTCCACATCTTTCAGCGCATATGTATCTGTTTTACCGCCTGCTTGGAGATATAAAGTATTGCCGCTGCGGTAGACCACCGCGTCCTGGTGCTGGATATTATAGATACTGATATTAGTATCATTTTTAATCAGCTCTTCGTTGGCGCAGACGTTATAAACGCCCTTGATACCGCCTTCGCAGACGATAACATCCTTCTGTAAATATCTTTCGCCGTTATAGGGGTTATGCCAGACTTGCAAACCGCCCCATTTTCTAGTACCATAGATTACAGGAATAACTGCATCCTGTGAGATATCGTTAGTGGTAGTACTGAACTTACTGTAATCATCCTGACTGTAGTCACCGTCAAGGTTGCCGAAAGCGTTTGGCTTATGTGTTACAGACCACAAGGTGGAAGCGATACTGGCACCATACATACCGCCAGTAACCCAACCTATTTTACCCAAATTACCAAACCACTTTACACTAGCCCCCCATGAACCTATAGCAAAACCAGCAAGAGTAAATAACATTTTACCTGTTTTTTTCCCTTTACCCAAATTTCCACCTACTTTCTTTTAGGAGTTGATTTTGTGTTAAAAATACTTATATTTATTTTTTGTCTATCTTTCGGAATAACTTGTAACGCTGCAATTAAAGAAATCCCAAACAATTTTGATAACTCCAAAAACATTTACAGCATTAGTGATAAACAACCTCAAAAATTTCCCAAATATTTTATATTGAATAAAATAATCTATGCTAATAATCAAGAAAATGAATATTACATATTAATACAAAACAGCAATGAAGTTACTAATATATTTAGCAATACTGAGCCAATTAAAATTAAAGTTGACAATCAAAAGATTTTCTCTTTTGTTCCAAAAATTTCAAAATTAGCTGATTTAGTCGGAAGCAAACAACTAGTTTTAAGAATAAACAACAATTTCATAAATGAATTAATAAAATCCAAGAATATCGTTTTACAAATTCCTATATATAAAGAGAGAACTTCAATAATATCTTCTTATTACTATCTCGAAGTTCCAATTAATATTCTCGATGAATGGAAACAAGTCATCGCAATGGAATAAACCAACATCATTTTATGCTGCAAAAAAGAACTGAGTTCGATATTGTATCGGACTCAGTTCTTGTATTTTGTGATATACCTTTCTGATCTTTTCGATAACGGTCGTTAAAAGCGCCGCCTGCTGAGTTTGGCTGCCAGCATCCTTCTGCAGATATCTTTCGCCGTTATAGGGGTTATGCCATACTTGCAAACCGCCCCATTTTCTAGTACCATAGATTACAGGAATAACTGCATCCTGCGAGATATCGTTGGTTGTAGTGCTGAACTTACTGTAGTCATCCTGACTGTAGTCACCGTCAAGATTGCCGAAGGCATTTGGCTTTTGTGTTACTGACCAAATTGTTGAAGCTATTGACATGCCATACATGCCAGCAGCGAATGAGGCTCCTTTCAGACCAAATAACGCCTGACCAGCCCCTCCAGCACCAAGGAAAAAACCTGCTGCCATAAATGCTATTTTACCAACTTTCTTACCTTTTCCCAACTTTTCACCTACTTTCTTTTAGGAGTTGATTTTATGTTTAAAATTATAATCACTACATTTTTTTTATTATCTTTTTCCTTATCTTGTTATGCAGAAATCACTTATTTTTTTAACGAATTTACAAATCAAAAATATGCAATCAGTGTCAGTAAAAGAAACAAATCTGACAATTCTTATAAATTTCCCAACACCATTGCATTTAGAAAAGAACTTAATTCAACAAATGAAAACTTCAAGTTATTTTTAATGTGTTCAATGTCTCAAAATCCAAGTTCTTTAGATAAAACAAACTTTAAATTTGATAACATTCAAATAATCTCAATAACGCCAAATGTTGATTATAACAATTCAGCGCCTAATCCGGCAGCCTATGATTTAGATAAAGAATTCATTGCGACCCTTTTGCGTACTAATTCTTTGCAAATCCAAATTCCACTATTTACTCACGATAAAGCCCAAATCAAATATTTAGAATACACTATTCCACCCCCTATACTCAACGAGTGGAAACAAGTAATCACAATGGAATAAACCAACATCATTTTATGCTGCACAGAAAAACTGAGTTCGATTTTGAATCGAACTCAGTTCTTTTAATTTGCATTGTACATTCCTGATCTTTTCGATAACTGTCGGCAAAAGCGCCGCCTGCTGATCCTGGCTCTCCACATCCTTCAGCGCATATGTATTTGTCTTACCGCCAGCTTTGAGATATAAAGTATTGCCGCTGCGGTAAACTACCGCATCCTGATGCTGGATATTATAGATACTGATATTCGTATCATTTTTTATAAGTTCTTCGTTGGCACAGACGTTATACACGCCCTTGATGCCGCCCTCACAGATAATGACATCCTTCTGCAGATATCTTTCGCCGTTATAGGGGTTATGCCATACTTGCAAACCGCCCCATTTTCTAGTACCATAGATTACAGGAATAACTGCATCCTGCGAGATATCATTGGTTGTAGTGCTGAACTTGCTGTAATCATCCTGACTGTAGTCGCCGTCAAGGTTACCAAAGGCGTTTGGCTTTTGTGTTACTGACCATAAGGTGGAAGCGATACTGGCACCATACATAGCACCAGTAAAAAATTTCACAGATTGTCCCCACCAGTTACTATTAATACCTACAGTTGCACCTAAAGCAAAACCTGCAACAGTAAATAATATCTTACCTGTTTTTTACCTTTACCCAAATTTTCACCTACTTTCTTTTAGGAGTTGATTTTGTGTTAAAAAAAGTGTTATTTTTTTGCTTTTGTATTTTTTTCACTAGTACCGCAAATGCAGAAATCAAAGAATTTACTAATTCATTTGATAACATGAAATGTATTTATAGCCTTAGTGAAAAAACAAAAGTTCAGTTTCCTAAATTTTTTATATTTAGAAAATTAATCAGACCAGAAAATACTACATACTATATCTCTATAAAAAATAATAATGATGTTAGTAAAATGTTGAGCAATTTTGAAGATATAAAAATAAAAATTGATGATGGCAGCCTTTATTCTTGCCCCACAACTATCTCCACACTATCAGACCTTACTACTCAAGCAACAATTTTGTTAGATGATAAAATAATAAATAGTTTTGCTAATACACAAAAAATTACTTTCCAAATTCCTGTATTCATGGAACGCTCATCTATAATTGAATCTTACTATCATATTGAGTTACCTCAACCAGTTCTTGCCGAATGGAAGCAAGTCATCGCAATGGAATAATCAAAGAGAGCCGCACGGCTCTCTTTTTTATTGCCCGCGCAATAATATTAACTTAACCTGAATTCTTTCGGCACTGCCAGAAAGCCGCTGTAATGCTGACGATTGCCATACTTTTCGCACATCTCCGGAGTTTTATCGCAGTTGCGTTGTAGGGTCGCCGTATCTAAAATAGCTCCTAAAAACGGATACTGCGTCACGACATAGTGATTACCGTCATTATTATCAATAAAATTATCTTTGATCAGTTTGGTTTCGTAACCGATCGTAATAAGTCCGTTTTTATAGTAGCCTTCGGCAATATCTGCAGCATCGAGTTTGATTTTATTGGGCAGTGAGAGCAGCGGTTCGACATAAACCTTCCGTAAGTCTTTGTCCATACCGCACTGTTCGTCACCAAACGCTGCATTACAAAAATACTGCGTGATCCTGCTGGGAACCTTGTTATTGGGAAAGGCAGCTTTTACTGTAACCGTAAATTCGCCATTGCTATAGGTTGGTGTATCAAGATAGCCATAAAAAACTGTCATAGCTATTTCTTCGTCTTCCAGACTTTCCGGGTACTGAATACGGAAGATTTCGACATAACGGCCGCGAAAATCAAAACCTTCCAGCAGCGCTGTTATTTTGCTGTTATCAGTATCGGCTATTTTCAATTCCACGTTGTCGATCTTAGCGTCAACTGAAGATTTGATCGTGCCACGCTGCACCGGAACAGGATAATAATCACAACCGCCAAAGGTTATGACCTCATCACAGTTGCAGATACGGATGATGCCTGTTTTTAGATGCAGCACATAGAGTTCAATAAAAAAAGAGCTGGACTGCTCTTTGGCTGCTGCCATGCTGATAGGTAGAATTTTCATAAATTTGCCACCCTCAACGTCAGCTCGACCGAAATCTTGCCAATGATGCGTCCGCGCTCATCAAAACCCCAGGTATCAGTAGGAGCGTAGTCACTGGTAAACTGGCAGACAAACTGCTCCCCATTATAATTAAAATAAAACCGCTTCGACTTGCGGTGTTCCATGTAAAATGCTTCTAATAACGCCATTTCGGCAGCCATGCTTTCAAAGGTCATTTGAAAGGTAATGATCGGATTTATGCCAATTTCCTGTACCTGAAAGGCTCCTGATTCAAATTCGATAGTCCTGTCCAGATACTGGACACTGCGTTTTACTTCGCTTCTGGGTGTAAAAGTAAATGTTTTCAAGCTGTCACCTTCTTTCTGTAACCACTTTTAAAAAAGAGGTTGTTTTGCCTGAGCCTGACGATCATGGATTTTTGAAACTGCTGTAAGACAGTCAATACTTTATGTTCACCAACGTAAACTCCGGTATGGCCTTCGCCGTTGATTTCATATAAAACTATATCGCCGTACTGCATATCATCGACATTTTTGACGCGTATAAAGTGCTTATGCATAAACCGCGCCAGTCGATATGGTTCGTGCACATACCAGTCTTTGGCGATCGGTCGGCCGTCGCGCCATTCCAGATCAATGCCGTGTTCCTGATAGAACAGCTGGCACAGGCCGATACAATCGACACCATGATAATCGATGCCCAGAAATTTATAGGGCAGACCGACAAACTTTTTGAGATCCTGTTTTTCCATTTTGCACCTGCCGTCAGGCCCTGCGTCCCATAGCGTTGTTTTTAGACAGTACGGCCTGCAAAATATCTGAGTTTTCGTTCAGGTATTCGGCAAAGCTGCGGGAATCGAGCGCCGTAATAATGACCTGTGTCGGCGCTTTGGCTGTATTATCCATCGCCCGCATGGCAACAGTTGCCAAAATTTCGTTGCTGCGGCGGTCACGAATACTGTTGACTTCCTCCCCCACCTGCAGGGTGCGCAATACTTCGTCATCTTTGAGCGCCGGCACGACACCGATACGTCCAGACATAACATTGCCGCCGCTGTGCATTATACCTATAGCATTAGATGATATAACCGCATCGGATATCATGTTTGCATTGCTGAGAACAGTTATCCCCCCAACCGTTATAGAACCGCCGTTTGTTATTCCCGAGGTTGTCACACCTATAGCTGCCGGAAGTTTTTCTTTTCCGCCAAATAGCCCCAATACTAATCCTAACAATGAGGCTTCGGCTTTAACTTTAAATAAGCGTTGGATAGCTTCACGCGCCAAATCTTTCCATAAATTAGACCAAATGGATCGCAGTGTATTACCCTGAATAAAGAAGTCCACAGCAATGCCTGCCAACCCCTCGCGGATCTGGGCATTCTTTTGATATTCAAGGTCTCGCATTTGTCCTGCATGTTCAGCACGTAAAACTTTTTCAGCGTCTAACAAATTTTTGATCCGATGATATTCTGCCATATCATTTTTAGCTTTGTCACTTTGAAGTTCTTTTTCCCAGTTATAAATTTGCTGTTCCTGCTCGATCATGACCTGCTTCAGATATTCAATCTGAGCCACAGTGGCCCGTCGCTGTTCATCCGAATTCAAAGGAGTTCCCAGCGCCTTTGCTTTGATTGCGTATTCGTTCTGCATGGTAAGCATCTTTTGCGCATAAATATCTTCCGGTTTTTTAGAAACATACATGGACTTTAGATTTTGCTGTACACTACGCTGTTCCTCATCCAGATTTTTTATCTTGTTTTCAATTTCGGCCATTAAACTTAAAAGACTGCTCAGTTCCTTAACAGAACTGATGGTCTCTTTATTAGCAGCAATGCGCGCGGCTTTGACATCATCAGCAGCACTGGTATCATAGCCGATCGCTGACATCAATTCAGAATTTTTTACTATTTCACTGTCAAAATCATCCTGTAAGGTTTTCATGAAATCCTGCAGCTTTGTTTTTTCTCCTGCCAGTTCATTCAACCGTCTATTGTAAAGATCTATTTTCTCAGCCTGCTTTTCGATAGTTGTACCAAACTCATTTTCTTCGTCGATTATTTTTTGCATATCGGCAATATATTGCTCATTAATTGGCTTCGCCTCATACATCAAACGGTTTCTTTCGGCAAAGTTTTTGTTTTCAGAAACCATTTTATTGTAATCAACCGCTTTCGCACCTGCCAGCATGCCATAACCGCCGCCATACCCCTGTCCCACACCTGCCGACGACTGCGGCATATAATTATTAATCTGTTCTCTATGACTAAGCTGTGCTAGCAGAGTAGCTTCCTGATTTCTGAGTTTGGCCAGCTGCGCTTCTGTAGCAAAATATTTGCTTCTGGCATTATCATAATCGGTTTTGGCATTTACATAGGCCACTGAACTCGTATCCCGTCCCTCGGCTTCTAAAAAAGCTTTACGCTCTTTCATAATTCGGGCCTGTTCTTCCATCTCAGCCTGATATTGAGCCATTTGGCGACGTACTGTTTCCAGTATAATTTGTGATTTATCTACATCCTTTACTTTGTCTTCAAAAAAATTATAAGCACCGTTCACTGCTTGAACTGCGGCTCCAATTTCTGCAATAGTTTTTAACGCTATCAGCAATGGTACTGCCATACTGATCCCCTCACTTTCCCGGCCTGCATCCTTGCGACTGCACCAATGCCTTGCCTGTCTGCTGCCAGCTCTGCTTCGGCAAGAGTCAGGATAGTTTTGAATAACAACAGCAGTTCCGTACCGCCTTGAAAGGCCGCTACAAATTCCGGCTGTAAGTTTTTCAATCCCTTTAACAGCTCTGTCAGTACAAGCATCAGGTTTTGTGCTGCGGTGGTGTTGCTTTGCTGCAGCTTTTCCTGCAGCTTGTCACCTTGCTGCTTCAAGGCCAGTAATTTTTGTTCTATCTTAGCTGCAGATTTTTTATACTGCACTACTGAAAAACCCTGCGCGCTAAATGCCGTCTGCAGTTTTCTCTGCAAAGAGTCATACCCACCAAACAACGCTCCCAAATTGGCAGCATCAAAACAGCCGGCAGCAATATCAGGCAAAAGTTTTTCGCCCTCTTTGTCAGCAACTTGCTTCTGCGCTGCTTCTAAAATCACCTCCTGCAAGCGGCGTAATTGTTTTTGTCCCTGTGCATTCAGGCAATAACAGTCAACGCCTAGTTTATTCAGCTGCATTGCTGCATCAGCCTTTCCCATCCACAACAGCAGCACCCGCAAATAACGGCCAGCTTCTTCACCTTGCTTCTGAGAACATTCCATGAAGGCCACCAACAGCGCCTGCAAATACGAAAAGTCTATCCCAGAGCGGTAAGCAATGCCGCCTGCCTGTTCATTTGCTTCAGCAAGCTGCTGCACTGTAATACCATGTTCGGCACTCATTTTGCCCCAAATGTCGATTATTTCATTAGCAGTTTGTTCGGCATCATAAGCCGAAAGCAATTTTGCTGCATACTGGCGTAGAACAGATGCCAACGCCGTAGCGGCAGCTTTAAGTTTCATTTCGCCAACATGAGCAAGCCTGAGCGATGCACGCACCAGCGCTTTGACTGTTTCTTCGTCCTGATAATACTGCCGCCACAGACCAGCAACAGCAAATGTTTCCTGCACAGCTTTTTCATATGCAGACATAATATTAAGAAAATCTGCTGCTAGAAGATACATGGCGTCAGTATCTTTATCAGCTATCTGCGGCGTAATTTTATTGCCACCTAAGTCAATTTCTGACAACGCCTGCAGCTTTGCTGGCAGATCGCCAAAAAGCAACGTAAACAGCTCCTGCTGTCCTGCCTCCTCAGCTCCGCAGCGTAATTTGGCAATAAAATAATCTACGTCGTTAAAATCAATATTGGCAGCACTGTTATTTAAACCAAAGGCTTCCTGTAAAAGCTCTGCTTCTCTGTGCAGCTGCTGGTAACCCTGCACTGTCTTACGCAGGCTGTCGAGCAATGCTCCGTTATCATTATTGTTGTTTTTTTGCACTTCTTTATATAAAACACCTGCCTGCCGTTCAGCGGCAGCCAACGCCTTTTGATAATTAAACAATGTCGCCGTTACATTTGTGCCCTGCAAATCCTGCTGCTGTGCATTTTGCAGTGCCTGATGCTTTTTTGTCACGCTTGCAGCGCTTTTATCAAGACTGTTTTTTAATGCTGCGGCAGTACGCAGCGTACCTGCGCAATCGTGCAGGAGTTTCACTTTGCTGATCTTGCCGTCAGTTTCTAATTTATCTATGTTCATTCATGCACCTCCTTTTACTCGATCTGACCGGAATCGATCAAATACTGGATTGCATCGGCACCGGAATAGGTCGATGAATCCTGTGCCTGCATCTCTTCGTTATTCTTTTTGCAGCCAGCTAAAACATATTCCAGCTGCGGTATCGACAGCTCCATCACATCACGCATGGTCATGGACGTGTTTTGAATGATGGAGGCATACAGCTGATTCCATTCTGTTACGCCGTCGTCGTCGTCAGATTCTTTTTTTTTAAGCTGGAAATGTCATAGAAAACTTCAAATACCTGCCGGGCCAGCGCCAGATCTAAAAATTCTTCGATTTGTTCCCTCTTATATTTCTCGTCAAACGCCAGCACCAAAATATCAAGCATGGCGTTCCAGGCAGTATCTGTATAGTCAACGCCGCCGTTTTCAGCAGTGGTATCAAAGCTGAAAATATTGTCGATAATGGCAAAGTCGTTAAACAGCGGTGTAAGTTTTCTGATTTGATCTTTATGTTTTAATTTGGCAGGATAGATCCTGCGGGTAATGCCATCACGGCATTCCACATCTTCATAGGCTGTAAAAGGGTCTTTGATTTCTGTCATTGTCATTGTCATCCTCTTTCATCTAAAAAAATAAAGGAAGTGCTGTTTAAGCACTCCCTTTGGTAAAGTTTTTAGTCGACGTAGCTTACAGAGTAAGATACGAATTTTTTGTCACCGCGCAACGGATCAACAGATTTGAAGTTCAGCTCAGGAGCAGTCGCTTCACCGCGTGCATAGCTGAGAGTAAGACCGCCTTCGCAGCGGGCTTTGTAAACGCGGGTCGTCAGCACTGCTTTGCGGCCGTTCGGCAGCTCGGTCGGCTGGCTGGTGTGCCGCAGTTCCACATAACCAGGTACGGAAGTGGTTTTGACATCGACAGTAGAACCGTCAGTCACAGTATAGACATAATCGATATGCACCTGAGTACCGGCAGTAAGGTCAGAGCTGAAATCCAACACGCCAGCACTGGTCACAGCAAAGGTTTTCGTACCAGTGGGAGAACCTTCAACGCGGGTCAGACCAACGCCGTCAACAACAGCGATCACAGATTCAACTTCCACACCGGAGTCTACCAGTAATTTATTATCGCTGGCTTTGACAACAATGTCTTCACTGCCAAAAGCAAAAGCGCCTTCAGCAACAGCTTCACCCTGAGAGGCCGCAACAACGTTCAGATCGAAACAGGCATTTTTAAATTTGAAGCTGGCAGACTTTTCCTTGATGTAGTTGTAAATGGGAAACAAGCCGTCGCCGCCAAATACATCTTCCATAGTCGCAGTCACTTCGATAGTCATATCCTGCAGAGAACCCAGCTTTGCAGAAACCTTGCCGTCGCCGGAAAGCAGGAATGCTTCCCCAACACCGTGCAGAACTAAATTTTTTGTATCAATTTTTGCCATTAATAAACACCATCCTTAATTTTTATTTTCCGTCAATCAACGGGTTATAAATCAATCTATATTTGCAAACACCGTCAGCACTAATGCTCTGCTGACCTTCTGAACTGAGCAGGATCTCGTCATGCCCTGACAGAAGCTGCCGAAAACGTTTGGACAGCAATCCGGCATTTAACAGGGTATCAGTATAGATGTCTACATAAAGCTCGCCTTTATTGACCAGCCAGTTATACTCCAGCTTTTCAGCGCGTGTAAAATAGTAAGCGATAAAGGGGACTTCTGCGGCAGTTACCGCTTCGTCCGCCTGACATTCAAGCCTTAACTTATTCTTTAATACGTCTGTATTTGTGTTATCCGTAACACCCAGCATTCTCATTATTTCTTCATCGGCGACGCACCAGTCAAAAATATCGTTCAGTAAATCAAAACTATTGCGCATCAAGCACCTCCTTTAAGCTTTTACAGCGCGCCGGCTGTAATTTTTAGATTATGGTAAACTGCATCGATATCGATATTTCTATTTTTTACTCATGTTGATTGATAGATATCAATGCCGGCCCGGGCAGCAGATTCCCGCACCGGTTCCGGCTGACTGCGGTCAGTTGTAAGCGGCATGCCGTCCCACCCAATCCAGGCACACTGACCGCAAAGACCTTCGACAGCAATTTTATATTTTGCTGTTATCAAAAGCTCATCCAAAGCCTGTGTTTGCGCAAACAGGTCCAGTTATTATTTCATCCTTCACCTATATATGAACTTTAGCTGTTTTTTATACCCTGTTATCAAAAATATTTTTCAACTTATACTTCTCAGCTTACTCTGTTGGCAGCAATGATCTGTTCCAGCCGGTCTTTTTTCCAGGGCTGCAGCAACGGTCTTTCGGTACGCATCTCGCGGCGGCTGCATTTTTTGCCGCAAAGTGTACAAACTGAATCCGAGTTGGTATTATGCAGATATTCGGGCATATGACAGGCAGTTTGTGTCTTAAAAACCTTTCGCCCGAATCTGGTCTGCCATGAACTGCCGACAGCCAGCTTCATTTCCTGTTCGAAAGGCTGCCCCACTCCCAGCGCTTTCTGCGCTTCCTGAGCGATTTGCGGCAGCAGCAAAATCTCTTTAAAAGCTTTCAGCCTGATACCAAATCTATTTTGCAGTTTCTGACGCACGCTTTTGATGGTTTTAAAAATCACCGGCTGGCTGATGCCAAGACTGCGGGCAGCGGCCATAGTGTTTTTGCCGCATTGCAGATAGGCCTTCAATATTTCCAGCTGTCTTGCTGTCAGCGCAGTTTCCATTCTCTGCCACAGTTCAAGCAGCTCCGTCAGCCTTTCCCGTTCCAGCAAAACAGCTTCAGGATTATTTTTATTGGAAGCGATACTCAAATCGACGAATGTCAGTTTCATTTTCAGTTTTGTTTCCTTACTGCTCTGCGAGCTTTCCTGATACTTGCCTAACCTGCTCATATCTCCTGCCGCCTGCTGTTCTGTCACTTCGCCTGCCTGCACGGCACTGATAATATCTTCTATCGTATATCTGGCCATATCAAAACTCCTTTCGTTTTGCAGTTATGCCGTAATAACAGCAAAACTGCAGATCTATAATCACTGTCTCACTGCCAATCAACCGGTTGCCTCTGGCATTGCGTACATTTTGTTCCCGCATTTTCTGCGTATTCAAGAAGGTCGACGCATCGGCATATTTTGCAAACCACTGCTGCGCTTCACTCTTTTTCCCAACTATCAAGGCATAATAGCATTCACTCTTAAACCTGACAAAATACGCATGCACTTCGATGCGTTGTTCCTGTTCATCCATCTTCCCACCTCTGTTTTTAGAATAAAATAGAATTTTTAGAATCAAAAGGGCATAAAAAATAAACCCTTCTGTCAGCAGCACTGTTCATTTGTAAAAACTCATCTTTTGTAAACTCTGCTTCTTTCATGATGTAATTTTCCTGATGATATTGATATAAATAAGTTTTTGTTCCAGCTCGTCAAAGCCTCTTAAAAACTGCTCGACCTCGTCAACACTTGTAAGTGTTTCTCGAAAAAGCCTAGAACCGCCAAAAAAAATAAATTCTACAATATACATCTTTGCTTCCTTCCTTTACGACCGCCCGTTGACATCTTTTTTCTTACCTTGATACGATGACCGCAGGCGTTTTATATACAAACTTTTGTTCGTTTTATGATACAATTATACTCTTTCAACTCGAACATTGTCAACTATCATTTTAATATCAAAAAGCTGTTTCTCATACTTTTAAAGTCTGATACAGGCGCCAATTTTGCTTGACAAGCAGTTTTCTTTGTCATTCCTCAGTATAGCGCTGATTTTTTTCAGCCCGGTTTTTTTATTTTTCGTCCATTTTCTTTTGTTCGTTTTTTGTTCGTATTTATAAGCAAAATTATTGTGTTTTTATCTGCTAATAAAAAAAGACACCCGTAAGAGCGTCTTTTCATTCCTGCTATTATCATCAACTATCCGTACCAGCTCCATTAGCTATAAAGAGCAAATACACACCTTTATTCTAACGATTTGCAAAAACATCATATTCTGTTATCGTTATTTTATCACTCATAAATCTTTTTTCAGTATTTCTGTAAAATTCAACTTTTGTTTTCTCCCATTTCCCGTTCTGATAGCCATAGTAAAAGCGCCAGTGCTGCATAGCATTAGAAAGATATGATTTCTCTGCTTTGGAGGCTTCTTCTTTGGTAGGATAACTGCCTGTAAATATTTCAGTGTATCGCTCAACATCAAGTATGCCTATATAAGGGTACATGACAGAATCATTTTTTTTAACATCCAAAGAATAAACAGGTTCCAGATTCCGCACCTTGAACCAATGTCCTGAACCCTGCAGTCCATGTTTAGAGGGATCAAAATAACGTATGTGGACAGCATCTTTTTTATAGGTAGCGAGAACAGGCTGCATAATATCCTGCACATGCACTTTAAAAGAATCCACTACAACCTGTTCATCAGCTAAACAAGAAGCGCAGACCAAAAGCAATGCCATAATTAAAATCAGCAAACGTTTTGTCATTTCTCTCACCCTTTCAGCTTGATTATACAATGCTGAAATTTTACATTAAATCAAATTTACAATGCAACTTCTTTTATTTTCTGAACTGCTGTTACAAAAAGCTCTGTCAACGCAGAGGTTTTTGCTTAGCTGTTTATATCAGAAATTACGCTGATAGCTGATACCGACAACTTTAGCATAGTTATCATGGCTGCGGGCGGTATCATAAGTATCACCCGTATGTCCTTTGATGCTCAACCCATCAATATCGATAAAGCCCAAGGTCATGGCAAGTGTCTGTTTTTTATCGTGGTACTGGAAGCCCAGACTGTAGGTGCGGCGGGCACCGGTCGGCACGATAAAATCGGCGCCGTCAAAAGGTATTACCGATTCATCATAAGCATAACCGCCCATGATGGTATATTTGTCACTCAGTTTATGTTCTACGCCCAAAGCATAACGCCAGCCGTTGCTCCAGTTTTTTGGAGATGGCTGTGGTCCAAGACCTTCAATATCAATATTCAAAGCATCATAGGTACTCCATTTGGTATAAGTACCGTTCAGTTCTACCCGGGTCCGGTCATCGAATTTATGGTTGTAACCAATAGCCCAGCTGTCCGGCAAAGTAACTTTCCCATGCGCTTTGGTAAAAATATCCCCAATTCCGTAGACACCATAAGCCTTAAAATCAGCATCCATAGTATGGGTCACTTTGCTGCGGTAAACCAGGCCGATCTCATTTTTAGCGTCAAAAGCATAATTGGCAGCCGCATTCCAGCCTAAAGCCCAGCTTTCACCCTTTGTTTGTGTTGGCACTCCGCCCAAAGCAAACGCGTTTTTTTGCAGTTCCAGACCCACATAATTGACTTCCGCCCCCACGGCCGCACTCCACTTGTTATCAAACTTGCGGGCATAGGTCGGCGTCAGGCTGGCGCCGTTCAAGCGAGAGAAAAAGGCATTAGATGCAACTTTAGAATCCCGTTCAAATTCTGAGATCATGCCGAAACGGCTGAACAACCCTACACCAATCCAGTCTTTGTCGTTGAGCTGTTTGACATAGTAATTGCCGGGAGCCCAACCGGCATGTACAACGTTTTTGCCTTCGTCAATAGACACTCCCTGATCGTCATAAGCCTTATATTTGCCATGCGGGCTGATATAAACCGCACTCTGTTTAAAAGCTTCGCCCCGCACTTTGGTGATCGACGCCGGATTGTAGGCAATATTGGCGGCGTCATTCTCAGCAAACATCCGCGCTCCGCCCATAGCCACGCCTTCAGCTGACCACTCGTTGATCGCAAAGCCTTCGGCCCCAGCATCGACAGCCGGCACAGACAAAACACAGGCCAACCCTATTATCGTAAAATGTTTCTTTAAAAACAAAACAGACACCTCACAATTAACAAAATTTTCCAATATTAATAACAATATTTTAACAGCTTTTGCTTTTTATTGTGGAGAAAGTTTTAATCCAACAATTAAATTATTTTTTATAATATATTTAGCTTGCATTTTTCAACCTTTTACGTCATAATATTAGTTGAAAGTTCAACTAATATGGTGGTGAATATTATGACAAAACTGCATAATGACCTGCTGCGTGATATCGGCACGCTGGCTCGCACGATCCACTATCTTCACGATCTGCATTTTAAGGAACTGGCGCTGCAGCGGGGACAGTTTATTTTTCTGACCCGGATCTGCGAAAATACGGGTATCAATCAAAACGATTTATCGCTCTTATTAAAAGTCGATAAATCTACGACTGCCAAAGCTGTCCAAAAATTGACCGCTGCCGGTTATATAAACAGGCAGCGCAGCAGCGAAGACCAGCGGCACTGGCAGCTTTTCCCAACAGAAAAAGCTCTCCTGCTCTACGATCAAATCATCACTGAAGAAAACACCAGCCTGCAGTTGTGTCTGCAAAATTTTACAGCGTCAGAACGCAAAGAACTGAACAGGCTGTTCAAAAAAATGTGTGCCAATCTGGAAACACACTGGCAAAAAACAAAGGGTCAAAAACAAAGAATCGAGGTGCAATGATGCTGCGTTTGGCAACTATGCAGGATTTAACACGGATCATGGCTATCGTGCAGGCTACGGTCAGAGAAATGCACGCTTACGGCAACTACCAGTGGGACGAGGTTTATCCAACTGAACAGGATTTTGCCGCAGACATCACCCAAGGCGACCTTTTTGTATCAGAAGCTGAAGGGCAGATCTGCGGCCTGATCTGCATCAATCAAATCGAACCAGCTGTTTATGCTGATGCCGGCTGGTCTTCGGCGGAAAAAGCTCTGGTCCTGCATCGAATGGCAGTTGACCCGGACCTGCGCGGCCGCGGTACTGGCTCTGAATTGCTGCAGCAGGCTGAAACGCTCGCTCTCAGCCTGGGACTGCGTTATTTAAAAACAGATACCTACGCCCTGAATGAAAAAGCCCAGCAGTTATTTCTAAAGCATGGCTATAAGTTCTGCGGCAAAATCCAGTTCCGTAAAATGGAACACCAGTTTTACTGTTATGAAAAAGTACTGTAAAAGAAAAACACACCCTTTAAAAGGGTGTGTTTTTACTTATAAAGCAGGATCATCCACGCTGTTAGCCTTAAAGGCATTGGCCCTGTCGATACAGGTTCCGCATTCGCCGCACGGCCTGTCGCCGCCTTCATAGCACGACCATGTATATTGATAGGGAGCGCCCAGCTTCATTCCCAGTTCCACTATCTGCGCTTTATTTTTATTCAGCAGCGGTGCTTCCAGATGACACAATTTACCGCTGCCTTCATAAATGGCAGTATCCATAGCCGCATAGAACTCCGGCGTACAATCAGGATAAGCCCGTCCAGCCGCATCGTCAGCATGAGCGCCATAACAGATCGCATCAGCTCCCAATGAAATGGCAATAGCGGCAGCAGCGCTGATCAAAAGACCATTGCGAAACGGTACATAAGTCGCTACCGTACCTTCGCCATGCTCAGCCAGCTGCTGCGCGTAGCTTTTATGTTCGATGGCTTCACTGCTGGCAGCCAGCAGTGAGCAATTACTATAGGACATGATGCCGGCAATATCCTGCTCCAGTAAACATACACCATAATAAGCCGCAACCTTACGGGCTGCTGCCATTTCCCTGCTGTGCTTCTGCCCGTAAAAAACACACAGCGCCGTGACATTTTCCGCACCGCAGACCTGCACAGCCTGCGCCAGACAGGTGGTGCTGTCGATACCGCCGCTTAATAACACTACTTTTTTCATACTGCAACCTCCGTCACAGATCGCGCCTGATGATGGCAGGCGGTAATTCTTCCCAGGGCTTGTATTGAATCGTACTGCAAAATACATAAGCCTTATAACGGTCGGCAGCTGTTTCAGCCGCTGCCGCTTTGGCCAGATCACGCTCACCGGCTTCACTGACCGGATAATACCTGAAAGCCTCCGCAAACAGCTGTGCCGCTTTTTCGTCATCACCATTATTATGTTCATGCTCAGCTAAAAATTTATAGGCAAAATAACGGTAAGGATTGATACCGTCGTTTCCAGCTTCCAGCTCCAGCATCTTTTCCGCTTCCTGTACAGCCTGCTCTTCTTTGCCTACCTCACGCAGGATCGACAGCCGGCGATAAAACATATCGCCGCGGGAAGCGCTGCGGAAGGGATGTTTATAGGCCCGGCTCAATGCATAGGCCTGATCCAGATAATTCAAAGCAGCATCCTCATTACGGGCCAACTTCCAAACGATTTCAGCTATATCCCGCAGGCACAGCACTTTATGTTCAGCTTCGCTGAGGCCCATTTCCGGTGCATCCTCCATATCAGGCTCCACATCAAGTATCGTTGCCAGGACATGCATCGCGGCTTCTACCTCATCCATCCAATATAAAGCGCGCCCCACCGTCGAGCGGCAGCGCCAGTCGTTATAGTTGCTGATCATACCGCGGGGGACCGGATATTCACCGCCGGCCACATGGTTCACACACGCCTGCCATTCCTGTTCGTTCATAGTCAAGTCACACTCCTTACTGATTTTTATATTATTATTGTAGCATATTGCCGCCGCAGCGGCCTAAATAAAAATAACGCCCTCCTGCTTTTACAGCCTTTGCAAATAAAAAAGCGGCTGCCCGGCCGAAGCCAAAAGCAGCCATAAATAAGGGAAAGCGTTTTTAAAGCAGACTCACTTTTCGTTGCGCACATAACGGCGCGGCATCCGCGGACTGACGCTGCAGACCAGCTCGTAGCAGATAGTACCTGCCCACTGCGCAACCAGTTCCATCGGCAAATCTTTGCCGCCGAAAACGGTGACTTCGTCGCCCACTTTGACCGGAGGCAGGTCGGTAACGTCAAGCATCACCTGATCCATACACACGCGGCCCACGATAGGAGCCCTGCCGCCGCCAACCAGCATATAGCCCACGTTGGAAAGACGTCTGTTGACGCCGTCGGCATAACCGACCGGCACCGTGGCAATAACACTGGGACGGCTCAATGTATAAGTACGCCCATAACCGATAGTCGCACCGGCAGGCAGGCTTTTGACAAAGCTTACCGTCGATTTGACCGTCATGACAGGCTCAAAATCTTTATAACAATCGCTCATATGCGCAGGATGCAAACCATACAAAGTAATACCCTGACGCACCATATCCATCTGATATTCACGCAGTTCTGTCAAAGCGGCACTGTTGGCGATATGTGCCAGCGGTACCCTGATACCCTTCTCCCTGATCAGCTTCAGCGCTTCCTGAAAGCGTTCAAACTGATGCGCGGCATAGGCTTTGTCATCAGCATCTGCCGTTGCAAAATGTGAGAACACTCCTTCGATCTCAATGCCAGGCAGCGCCGCGGCCTTAGCCGCAAATTCACCCGCATCGCGAACATGTACGCCGATCCGATGCATACCTGTATCAATAGCGATATGGATCCTGGCTTTTTTATTCAATTTAACAGCCGCTTCGTTAAGGGCATATAAACGTTCTTCGTCAAAAACAGCGTGACTGATATCAAACTGCACTACAACATTGGCAGCTCCCGGCTGCAGCGAACCCAGCACTAAAATAGGCAGCCTGATACCTGCTTCACGCAGCTCAAGACCTTCCTGCAGCAGCGCTACGGCCAGAAAATCAGCGCCGTTCTTTTCGGCTTCGCGGGCTACCGCTACCGCGCCATGTCCGTAAGCATCAGCCTTGACAACGGCACACAGCTTAGTATGGGGATCAAGATTGCTTTTGGCGATCTGCACATTATGCGCCACGGCATCAAGATTGATCTCGGCCCACGCGCCCCGGTCGATATGATACATAAAACTAAACCCACCTTCACAAAAAAACGCAGGACACGTACGTCTGCGTGCGCCTGCGGCTGATACAAAATCCAATGACCTTATGGTCAAATTATATGCTTTTTAAAATGATTTGTCAATAATCTGCAAGGCTTCGACGCCGCAGGCGTCTGCCATTCCACCGCTTATTTGGAGACAGTTTCCTGATCCTGTCCGTGACAGCTGGGTCCGCAGCCATTACAGCCGCTGCAGCCGGCACAACCGCCGGAAGATGTTTTTTTGAAGACGCTGCGCAGTGCCAAAATTGCCAGAGCCACTAAAATACCGCCAATAATATAATCAGCCATTTTTACACCTGCTTTCGTTCACGCTGCGCCATTACGGCTTCTGCCGCAGACGCTTTATTGCACCATAAATTTAAATTCGCTCAGGTTAGCTTTCGCTAACCACATTGTACTACGTTCCTGCTTTTTTGGCAAGCACTTAAAATATTTTTTACAGATAAGACAAATATTTTGAAACCAAAAATTTAAAATATTTTACAGGAAAATCAAGCTGCAGCCACTTAAGCTTCTACTTTCCAGCGATCGAAAAAGCTCAGCCTGCTTTCATACAAATGTACAAACCGCCCTACTAAAACTGCGGCCACTACTGTACCGGCTCCAACTCCTTGTAATGTACCGAATTCCACCCAGGAAATAATAATCGCTAAAGTGACCAGCGATATATCGAAACAATTTTTGATCAGGCTGAACTTTTTTTGAGTAACAAACGCCAGTACACTGACCACACCTTCGCCCGCAACTAAAAAGATTTTAGCGCGCACCTCCAGAAAAACACCCAAAGCCAAGACAACAATACTTAAAAGGCAAGCAAGCCATTGTTCCAACGCACTGCCCGGTATAAACCAGTCCAACAGACCCATCGAAAAATCAATGCTGCAGCCAAAAGCCAGCGTCGTCAGCAGCTGGCCCACCAGCTCCCTTACATAAAGCGCCCTCAGAATGAGCGGCTGCGCCAGGATCATAACAATGTTCATCATGATCGTAATATCACCCAAACTAAAAGGTAAAAACATACTCATAACCCACGGCACACTGGAAATCGGCGATGTGCCCAAGTCGGCCTTACAGGACAGAGCGATACCAAAAGTCATTAAAAATATCCCCACGGCAAACATCGCCAGCCGCGGCTTAAAATGCTGATTATGGACTGATCCCAATTTACTTTTCCTTCTTTCAAAACATAACAGGCAAGCTCCAAATAAAAAAAACGGTTCTCAGCATGCAAGAAACCGTACGTTCAAGCCATTGGATTGTATCTTTATTTTACCATAAATCATGCGAATATAAAATATGACCCGGCATCTACAAATAAACGTCCGCAGCAAAAGCAGAAAGCCTGCCGATAAAAGGCAGGCTTTCCACACAGGGACACAAAAAGGTGAACAGGAAAAAGAGATTTTGAAAAAGTTGTTTTTTTAGAAGCTGTAAGTTACATTGAGCATAAATTTACTGTTTTGAGCATGACTGCCTTTCTGGCAGGCATAGCCTAAGCCATAAGTCCAATCACCTTTTTCAGCCTCCAGTCCCAGTTTGCCGACAAAGAAACCGCTGTCCATGATATCATAGCCAAGTCTGTCGGTCGCATTTACACCCGGAACGGTAATATCCATCGCAGTATTTTTATCACCTAAAGTCCAAACATAAGCGATATCGGCTGTCGGACGCACTTTCCAGCCTCCGGCAGTAACGCTTTCATGGCTGATGCTGATGCCTACCGGCAACAACCACAAATCAGCTTTATCGGTACTGTAATGAGCGGCCGTCTTTCCGTCGATACTGCCGTTATAGCTGTCTGTATCAATATTCATATAACGCAGGCCCGCATACGGTACATAGCTCGTTCCATGTCCATTGCTGATAACTTTTTCACCTTTGACTCCCATACTGATGACCTGCGTGTCAGGTTCGGCCTTGATTACGCCTTTGACGTCACTGCTGGTTTTACTGTAACCGACATCGAAAATCAGATTGGTATCGCCGTTTTGGATACCGCCATAGTAGCTGAGGCCCCAGAAGTCAAATTCATTTTTAGAGGCGCTGCCGGTGCTGTCACCGCTGCCGTAGCTGAAAGCTATGCCGCTGCTGTATTTGCCACGGTCTGCAAAGTCGCCGCCGACAACGATGCCGTTGTATTGTCCGTCATAGCTGACGCCACCCATGTTATCGACTTTATCCTTGTTGTGGATATATTGTGCCCAGATACTGCCGTTGTCAGCAGTATCAACAGCAGCTTTGCCGAAGCCGCCGCTCTGTTCTGCAGCCGCCTTGGCTAAGGACAGATGTTCCTGCGCCGCCGTCCCCAGATCCAGGGCTGCTAAAGCACCCGTGCGGGTAGCGCCGCTGTTTTCCGCTCCCTGGGCGAAGGAGTTGACTGCAGCGATAAACTGTTCTTTATCAAGCGTATTGTCATTAGCCAAATAAGTTAGATATTTGATCCCGGCATATTCTGTCCTGCTTTGATCCATAGCCTGCAGAATATGCGGCAAGGCGATGCCATCATATTTCTTTTGGATATCCGTCTGCCTGACAGTTACTGTAAAATCACCGCTAGTAGTATTTTTTTCGATTTTCTCGATTTCAGAAAGCTTATTTACACTGACGTCAACAGCTGCAGTATCGGCTGACCAGGACCAGCCATCAAACGTAGTATTTGTAAAACCTTTAGCGATCGTATAAGTTCCGGCATTAGTACTGGTCAGGTACAGTTTTGCTCTCTGGCTGACTGTAAGCGTAGAACCAGTTTCGCCTGTTAAAGCAGCTATGCCATTTGTACCGATACCGGAGCCATTGACGATCAGCAGCGAGCCGTCAGCAAAAATTGCTTTATTCGCTTCCGCTGCCGCGGCGGTCTTAGTGCCGTCAAGCAGTATGCCGCCCTGAACTTGCAGTTTCTGAGCCTGGTCAATGTATAACGCCGCACTCACACCAGTTTCCCCCCAGGTCAATTCAGATTCTGCAAAAGCCTGCTCGGCTTTACCTGTATCGTCCGTTCCCAGGCTCAAAACCGAATTGCGCCCTACTGTCATCAATCCATTGACATTATTATTTGTAAAAGCTAATGCCGCCTTAGAAGCATTCCCAATCGTATCGTTACCCTGCCACACAGGGTCTAAAACTACAGCCGCACCGTTGAGATCAGCATTACCGGCAGCTAAACTGCCCGCACTGTTACCAGTACCGACATTAATTATTGCATTGCTGTCAGTTACTGTAAGATTACCTGCTTTAGCTGTACCTGTAACTTCTATCGTTCCTGTATTAACAGTCATACTCTGAGCTTCTAAAGCGCCTGTACCGCTTAGCTTAACCGTGCTTCCTGATGAGCCAACAGTCAAACTATCGGTCTTGAGTGCAGCACCTTCGTTCACACTGATCGTGCCTTTATCAGCGCTGATTTTATTGACTTTAAAAGTTCCGGCATCGACATTTACTTTACTGTTATCATTGGCAATGGCAACTGCCGCATTAAGATTGCCACCGCTGGTCATTCCTGCGACGCCAAGATTTAAAGTACCTGCGTTAGCGCTGTCACCAACTGCAACGGCAACATTAGTTTTCGCCGTACCATCAGATGTTTTTACTAAAGCATCATTTTCGCTGCCGCTGCCAACCAAAGTCAACTCTTTACCATTACCTACAGTTACTTTGCTTGTATCTGCAGCTGAACCGCCAAGAGCCAAATCTTTGACGCCCAGATTTTCAAGACCGCTACTGCCGATTGTTACATCATTAGTATCTACTTTACCTGTCACACCTGCATGTACCGCACCGGTATCAGCCAAATCACTGGCACTTGCTTCTGTTTGGATTTCACCGTCAGCAGTAACTAAAGTACCGGCAACAACTATTCCCATTGTGCCGTTATCAGCTCTATTGAGTGCTGCTTTAGCTGTCTTTAACCAAGCCAAATTATATTTCGCATCGCTCAGGATCAGTTTACCACTTTCAAATTTAACGGCATTATTCACTACAGACAATACATCACCACTGGCAATAGCAGTGCCCGCTTCTATTAAGCCATTTGTAAAAATATCTTTTGAAGCGGCTTTCAAAGTGCCGCCGGAGGCTACAAAAGAATTATCGGCTAAATTTTGATTGACCAGCGTACCAAAATTCATAGTGCCACCGCTGAAATTAACTTTACCATTACTATCCGTACCTTTAGTAACAAAGCTGTTGATATCGATATTATTATAAACAGCATCACTGGTGCCATTCATACTGATGATACCACCGTCAACCGCTTTAATACTGCCGTTAACAGTATTAATTTTACCGTTAATATTGATTATACCGTTAGCTTCAGCAACAATATTCCCCGTCAAATGAACGTTTTTGCCCATACTGCCGACAGTGATCTGCCCTCCGTCTGCAGCATGCAGCGCATAAGAAGCAGTTTTTCCTGACGCAACAATAGTCGTATTTCCCAGTACATTAACAGCTGCTTGACCTGCTGTAAATAAAACCTGATCATTTTCATCTGTTATAGGGGCGCCACTCACAAAAATTCCTGTAGCATTACTATTTGCAGATACAGCCTTAATATTAAGATCCTTGCTGAAATTAGCAGCACCACCCTGATCACTGCTTTCTTCCTTATTAGGCTTTGCCGAATGTACATATACGCCAAAGGCCTCTTTATCCTGGCTCTGTGCACCGATCGTTACGTTGCCCGTATGGTTGACCACAGCGGACGGATACAAAGAATCAGGCAAGCTTTGCGTATGATTGTCTATATCTACACCATAAGCGTTGCCTGTACTGCTCACAGCATTGATAACTGTATCTTTCGCACTGTAAACGACATCAGGCGACCAAACAGCAATCGTACCAATAGCATCACCGGATTTTGAGATACTGTTGATAGTAAGTTTTTCACCGCCAAAAGCTGCCTTTGTATAATAACTTGTCCAAATACCTATGGCAGTACCGTTGTCTGACTCAGCATTTAATACCGTCGTAACATTATCACCGATAGTTATTTTACCATACCCTTCACTACGTAATGCAGTTGCACAAGAAAGCTCATTATCTAAAGGGTTTGTATTGGCATTTACAGTAAGGCTTTTACTGCTAAACGTTATTCCGTCACTGCCTGTTATACCACTGACATAAACTCCATTAGCCCATTGCCCATAGCCGTCCGGCTTGGGCCCTGCAATCTCATCCGGTTTATACGAAGTCGTTATTCTGGCATCAATTACAGTATTATCGGCAGCAAAAACAGCACCGGCATTGCTTTGCACCTGCACACCGTAAGCGTCAGTTCCACCCAAAGCAGTAACATTAGTCTCCTTACCGGAAAATCCAGCTTTGCCGCTATTCCAAACATCAACGCCTACAGCTACTGTATCAGTATCCTGAGCATCCGCCAAAATATTTACAATACCGACAGCACTAAATGTACCACCGCCGTTATTCCTGACAGCACGGGACTGTACACCATTTCCACCATAAGCTTTAACGTCAATATTGCCACGTAATGTAATATTACCGCCATTTTCTAGCACGATTCCATAAACACGGTCGTCACCCGAAACAGACCTGTTAGAAGCTTTTATATTTTCCGCTTCTATTATTATATCCGCACTATCGGCTACTATAGCGCCAGACCTGGCGCTGCTTTCTATTGCCTGGCTGCGGTCAGCAACAGCATTTATGGTCCCCGAAGAGGTAATCTTCACATCTCCGCCAGCAGCAGCATAAATCGCTCCTGTCTGATCAGCATTTTTGACAATTATCTGTCCGCCATTTTCCGCAACGACATTACCGGTAAGGCTGACTTTCGCCGTACCCCCGTCATTGATTTTTACCAAAGCATTGGAACCGGAGTACAGTGCATTCTGCCCCCCGCTGATATTGATAGCCTCGCCAGCATCAATACTGATAAAAGCATCTCCTGCATTTTTACCGTTAGCAGCATGAACAGCATTAGTAGCACCTTCGATAGTTACTGTACCTTCAGCGTTAACGACAGCGCTGGTTTTGGCGTTACTGCCGCCACCGCCAGCAGCATAAGACCCTAACCCCTTTCCCCCGCTGGATTTTATGGTTACATTTTTACCTGTTAACGCTACAGCCGCAGTACTATCCGAATCAGGTTCGTTTAAATTCACAGCAGCTACAGCTGTCCCTGTTCCTGATAAATCGATATTATTGCCGGCAACGATCTTTATCTTGGCAGAATCATTTCCAACTCCGCCTAGTTGTGCAAAAACAGCATTACTGACACCATTTATAGATACACTGTCGGCATTGATATAAATATTGCCGCCCATTGTATGCAGAGCCTGGACATCACCTGCATTATTGCCACTGACACTAAAAGCGCCGACAGCATCGATTGTAATCGAACCCTTTTGGTTAGTATATACTGCACTATGCACGTCTTTATTCCAGCTGCCCGTTATGTCTATATTTTTGATGTTGGACAAAACAATGCGGCAGTCCTCGTCATGAAAAGCGCCAATAGCACAGGATAAGCTGCTGTCAGTATCGATAATCTGCAGTGTTTCTACACCGGTGCCGGTAATGCTCCTATCAGCACTGCCATTACCGAACATATCATGACTGATTACATCATGCCCGTTCATTTCAATAGCAGTCGGTATCTCGCTGATATCATTATAGATCGTATCCTGTGTTAATTTTACCGTTTCAAACGCCCAAACGTCCCCCTCAGATATACAAGCAGATATTGTACCTGCCATAAGCAGCGAACAGGCTATTTTTCTGCTAAGAAATCGTTCCCTTTGCGTCAGCTTCAACATGATCCTGCACCTTCTTCTTTCTTCACATATTCCCAAAACCTACTTTTACATACAAAAATACCCGACCGTATAACGATCAGGTATCAAAATTGTCTAAACAGAAAAAACTCTGCTTGCAGGCAACTGGCTGTCGTTTCGTTATACGAAGTAGACCCTGTAGCTTTGCGTCACTGCCTTTCGACAGTTTTGCCGTTTTATATTATTTAATATTCTTTTGCTTATTAAAAGAATATCATGTTTTCTATATATCTGCAAGCATATTTATTTTTGATTTTAAATATTTTTCTAATAAATATAAATAAATTCGGCCAACAAAAAAGCTCCGTCAAAAAGACGGAGCTTTCACTTATTGTTTATTACAGCAGGCAGTTTCTTTTAATCATCAAAAACTGTATTACGGGTCTCCCAACGTTTAAACTGGCAATAGCCCCAAGGAGCATAAATGCCAAAAGTAACAGCCGTCAGAAACATAATGACCAGCCATTGAAAAAAGAACCCCAACCCGGTGCCGTCGAAACGCAGCCGTCTGCCTTCAACGTAGGTATTAGCACAGATCCAACGCTGCTGCGCTGAATAGGCCCAAGGGAAAAACAAGCCTACAGTAATAATAGAAACGACAGTCGTCCAGATAAGCAGCCACAAATAGCCCAAGCCTGAACCAACAAAAACAAACGGTTTATTCATTGCGACACCCCCATTTACAGGATTTAAAATCAGCAGCCGTTTACTGCATTTTTTCTACTAATAATTTATTGACCATACCCGGGTTAGCTTTGCCGCGGGATTTTTTCATGACCTGACCGACCAGGAAGCCGATAGCGCGGTCTTTACCGGCTTTAAAGTCGGCAATAGACTGCGGATTTTCGGCCAGCACTTCATCAACGATAGCGGCAATAGCGCCCTCGTCACTGACCTGCTCCAGACCCAACTCTTTAACGAGGACTTTCGGAGATTTGTCGGCTTTGAGCATTTCGGCAAACACTTTTTTAGCAAGCTTGCTGGACAGCACTCCGCCTTTGATCAGGGCAACCATTTCGCCCAGGTTTTCCGGTTTGATCGGGAAAGCATCGATTTCGATGCCTTCGTTGTTGAGATAGGCGGAAACGTCGCCCAAGAGCCAGTTGGCTACAGCTTTGTCATCACCGGCATTTTTGCAGGCAACATCAAAGTAGTCGGCCATAGATTTGGTGGCAACGATCAAGCCTGCATCATAAGCAGGCAGGCCATTTTCTGTCATCAACCGCTGCTGACGCTGAGCAGGAAGCTCGGGCAGTTCATTTTTAACGCGTTCGATCCAGGCGTCGTCTAATTCTACCGGCACCAGATCAGGTTCCGGGAAATAACGGTAGTCGTGCGCTTCTTCTTTGCTGCGCATGGACAAGGTCATACCCTGTGCGTCATCCCAGGTACGGGTCTCCTGCACAACATGGCCGCCGCTTTCAACAAGGTCGATCTGACGCTCGACTTCGTACTCGATCGCGCGCACTAAAGCGCGGAAGGAGTTGAGGTTTTTGATCTCGGCGCGGGTGCCGAACTCGGAAGCGCCTTCCGGCATGACAGAGATATTGGCATCACAGCGCAGACTGCCTTCCTGCATTTTGCAGTCGCAGACATCGGTATATTCCAAAATAGCTTTTAATTGCTCCAGGTAGGCGCGGGCTTCTTCGGAGCTGCGCATATCGGGCTCGGAGACGATCTCGATCAGAGGTACGCCGGCACGGTTGTAATCTACTGCCGACGAGTCAGAGGTACTGATCGTAGCGCCGCTGTGATTCAGCTTCCCGGCATCTTCTTCCATATGGATACGGGTCACGCCGATACGCTTTTTCCCGCCTTCCACTTCAATGTCGATATGGCCGCCCAGGCAAATAGGCTGATCGAATTGAGAGATCTGATAGTTTTTAGACAGATCGGGATAAAAATAGTTTTTACGGTCGAATTTATTGAATTTCTGGATATCGCAGTTCAGAGCAAGTCCCGCACGGATCGCAAATTCCACCACCTGTTTGTTTAGCACGGGCAAAGCGCCGGGCATACCCAGGCAGACCGGGCAGACATGGGTGTTGGGTTCGCCGCCGAACTCAGTCGAGCAGGAGCAGAACGCTTTAGAATTTGTTTTAAGCTCAGCATGGACTTCCAGGCCGATAACAGTAGTATATTTTTTCATTATTTGTTACCTCCTAACGGTGCCAGTACCTTGTGGTATTCGTTGGCTTGTTCAAAGGTATAGGCTGCACGCAGCACGGTTTCTTCGTCCAGCGGTTTACCGATCAGCTGCATGCCCACAGGCATACCGTCCGCGAAGCCGCAGGGTACGGAAATCCCCGGCAGGCCCGCCATATTGACCGGAATGGTGTAAACGTCGAGCATATAGATGGACAAGGGATCCATTTTACCATCGATAGGATAAGCAACGACCGGAGATGTCGGCGCCAGGATAACGTCGCATTTTTCAAAAGCGCTGTCAAAGTCGCGGCGGATAAGCGTGCGCACCTGCATGGCTTTTTTATAGTAAGCATCATAATAGCCGCTGCTCAAAACATAGGTACCGAGCATGATACGGCGTTTTACTTCGGCGCCGAAGCCTTCGGTACGGCTGAGCGTAGTCATTTCGGGCGCGCTGGTGGCATTAGCCGCACGGAAACCGTAACGGACGCCGTCATAACGGGCCAGATTAGCGGAAGCCTCCGCCGGAGCAATAATATAATAGGTAATGACCGCATATTCGGTATGAGGCAGGGAAATCTCAACGATCTCAGCGCCCATGGCTTCGTATTGAGCGATTGCTTTTTTCAGTTCGGCATGGACTTTGGGGTCCAGGCCTTCGCCGTAATATTCTTTCGGCAGACCGATACGCAGGCCTTTAACGTCCTGACGCAAAGCTTTGGTAAAGTCAGGCACTTCCACCGGCAGCGAGGTAGAATCATGCTCGTCCTTGCCGCAGATAGTATTGAGCACTGTAGCGGCGTCGGTAACGTCGCGGGTGATCGGCCCGATCTGGTCGAGCGAAGACGCAAAAGCCACGCAACCATAACGGGAAACACGTCCATAGGTCGGTTTGATACCGACACAGCCGTTAAAGGAAGCAGGCTGACGAATGGAACCGCCAGTATCTGAACCCAGAGTCCAGATGGCTTCGCCGGCCGCGATAGCAGCGGCACTGCCGCCGGAAGATCCGCCCGGTACACGGTCCAGATTCCAGGGATTATGCGTAGCATGGAAATAAGACGATTCGGTAGTAGAACCCATCGCAAATTCGTCCATATTCGTTTTGCCGAGGAAAATAGTATCCTCCGCACGCAGCTTTTTGATAACATGCGCATCATAAATAGGCACAACATTAGCAAGCATTTTAGACGAGCAGGTAGTCAGCAGGCCTTTGGTGCAAATATTATCTTTGATCGCGCCGGGGATGCCGGCCAGCGGAGCGATTTTTTCACCGGCGACGATCATGGCGTCAACCTTGGCCGCCTGTGCCAAAGCATTTTCTTTATCCAGCGTCACATAGGCTCTGACCTGGTCCTCAACAGCGTCGATGCGCTCATACAGGGCTTTAGTCAGTTCCACGGAGCTGATTTCTTTATTAACGAGTTTATCATGCAGTTCATGAGCAGTGCTCTTGTAAAGATCCACAGTAGTTCCTCCCTCTCTTATTCGATAACGCGGGGCACTTTAAAGCCGCCATTATGGACTGCCGGAGCATTTTTCAGAGCTTCCTCCTGCGTAACGCCGGGCAAAGCTACGTCCTCACGGAACGCATTGCTGATAGGCAGAACATACGGAGTCGGCTCGATGCCTTCGGTATCAAGCTTTTGCAGGATATCGGCATAATTGAGAATCTGATTGAACTGTTCCGTGAATTTTTCCATTTCACCTTCTGGAATAGTCAAGCGGGAAAGCTGGGCGATGTATTCTACATCTTTGGTCGTGACCTTCATTTTTTCACCTTCCTATTTTATAAATCTATATCTTTGTAACATTTAAAAACTCGCCTAATATTATATCATATAATAGCTTCTCTCGCCATGTTAAGCGGCAGGGAAAAAGTATATAAAAACCATTTCTGCTGACACAGCTCTGATAGAGAAATCCAATTTGCTGCCCATCAGGGAAAACAGCTTGCTATGAGCATTATATCATATTTAAAGAGAAAATCCATTGATAAGACCGCCTGCGCAAATTTACAGCATTGTCACACAAAAACTATTATAATAGTAATATAAGGAGTGTGATAACTATGCAAAATATCAACGCTTTCGACCATGCGGAAACTATTCTAAAGGTTTTGGCGAAGGGTGCTTTTCTTAATACTGCCGCAGGAGGCAGACACAATACGATGACTATTGGCTGGGGAGCGCTGGGCAATATTTGGGGCAAACCTGTTTTCACTGTAATGGTACGTCACTCACGCTATACGCACGAGCTGATCGAAGCTCATAACGAATTTACCGTCAGTTTTCCGCTGACAGCTGCTTTCAGTAAAGCCCTAGGACTATGCGGCAGTAAATCAGGACGTGACATGAATAAATTCGCTGCGGCAGAACTCACCCCTGCTGAAGGCCAGACAGTTAAAGTGCCTATTATCAAAGGCGCCGGCCTGCATCTGGAATGCCGCATCGTGGAAAAACGCGAAATGGCGCCGGAAAATTTTGACAAGGCTCTGTCCGACAAATGGTATGCCGATAAAGACTGGCACACCTATTATACCGGCGAGATCACCGCCGCGTATCTGGATTAAGTGCATTCTTACAAAAACCTAAAGAGACTGGCATTCGCTGAAGTGGTAACCTAAAAGTAGACATGAAAAAAGAGCATGTCTACTTTTTTCTATGTAAAATAGAAGATGAGGTGAGAACAATGGCTCAAAAAGGAAGACCACAAGGTGGAAAAAACCGTAACTGGAGTAAAGAAGACAAACTTCGTATTGTAAGACGATATTTTTATGAAAATATCGGTGAGAGGGTTTTAGCAAAAGAAGAAAATATTTCCAGAGGTATGCTCCACAACTGGATAAGAAAATATTTGGAGCATGGTGAAGCTGCCCTTGAAAACAAAAAGAAAACCGGTAATCACTTTTCTGCATTGCATGCCAGCCGAAACCTTACACAGGTAGAACGCTTAGAGCTAACAGTGGCAAAACAGAAGGTTGAGATTGCCCGCTTAAAAAAAGGATATATGTCAGAAGGGAGTGGTATAAACAAGGTATTCGTTACTTTAAAAGATGTGAGTATCAAATCATTGACGACATGAGAAATGAATATTCAATACAATTTTTATGCTCGCTTATGGGGGTAAATCGTTCCGGATATTATAAGTGGCGTAAAAGGCAAGGTAAAATAAATCAATATTGGCAAAAACGTCAGCAGCTCGTCAGTCTTTTAAAAGCACAACATAATCGCTTTCCGTCCTATGGTTACCACAGACTGGCAGCAGTTATTCGTAATGAAACAGATCTGCTGTTTAGCGATAACCTTGTACATAAGTGCTGCAGGCAATGCAGCATCCGTTCCAAAATACACCACTACAAATACAAAAAAACAGGACGGGAAAATACTTTCTACCCTAATACGGTAGCGGGGAAGTGGAATGCTAAGCGTCCACTGGAACTGGTAGTTTCCGATATGACTATACTCAAGCATAAAGGCAAACTCCACGGAATGGGTATATGTTTTAGATACATTCAACAATGAGATCATATCGCATCACCTGGGTAGAAGGCATGGTGATCCCCGTCCATATTATCAATGCCTTGAAGATCTCAAACAAAAAAAAGGATGAACAGATGCCCACAATCCTCCACACAGATCAGGGGGCTGTCTATTCATCCAGAGCTTTCGCCAAAGCTCATGAAAAGTATAACATATTCCGTTCAATGTCGCGAGCAGGTACTCCTACGGACAATCCTATTATAGAGTCTGTCAATGGCTGGATAAAACAAGAAATGCGCCTGGATTTTGATATGGAAGGGTATTCGGATTTAAGTTTATTTCTGGATGATTTTGTCCGTTACTACAACATTTTCAGACCAGCTTACGCATTGAATTACAAAAGCCCTATCCAATTTAAAATTGAACAAGGCTTTTGAGTTGCTCTTTTTATGTCTACTTTAACTTGACTACTTCAGCATTCGCCAGTCTCTTTTTTATGCTCATATACTTTGGTAAATAAAGTCAGGAAGCCATAATCACAGCTTACTAAATCTCTTCCGTCTGTTCCCTGCGGGAACGGCAGCCTAATTAGGATAATAATTAACGACGATAAAAGTTAAAAGGTTATCTCTTTCATTGATATATGTATGTTTGATCGAAGAATCAAACATGAGAGAATCGCCTTCGCCCAACTCATAATCACCGGCTTCCGTCTGAAGCAGCAACTGGCCCTGAATGATATAAATATATTCCTGCGACTTTTCACAATGTCCAATGGTCACATTGGCAGAATGCGGGTCCAATTCTACATAAAAAAGCTCGAAATTCCGCAAAGGCGTGCTTCTGAAATAACAATAAACACGATAGTGTTCTGTTTCTCCAGTTTGCATGACCGGTTCCGACCTGCGGATCACAGTCGCTTCTTTTTCTATTTCGTCCATGAGCCTCGTATACGGCACATTCAAACCATTGGCTATTTTCCAAATAGTATTGATCGTAGGGTTGCTGTTTCCCTTTTCGATATCCGAAAGCATCGCTTTACTGATGCCCGATATTTTCGACAGCTGCCCCAGCGTCAAATTACGTTCAGTTCTTAATTGTTTCAGATTAATGGCAATAACTTTACCTAATTCCATAAATCTCCTCTTTTCAACTTGACAGATAAATCGAACGATTGTAAAATATAAAATACGATTTGTTCATTAAAACAAACGACTGTCAAATATGATTTAAATCATTATAAAAAAAATTCTAAGAAAAAGCAAGTTCCACAGGAGGCGTAATATAAATGAAAAGCAAGGCGTTCAGGGCAGCTTTACCTTATACCATCCCTATTTGTATAGGCTTTCTCTTTTTAGGGATATCTTATGGCTTTTTTATGCACAGTAAAGGTTTTTCGTTTCTTTATCCGGTACTTATGAGTCTGTTCATTTTTGCTGGTTCCATGGAATTCGTCACAGTCAACCTGCTGCTGACAGCCTTCAACCCTTTATCCGCTTTTCTGCTGGCCTTAATGGTAAATGCCCGTCATCTTTTTTATGGTATTTCCATGCTGGATAAATATAAAAACACCGGCCTTAAAAAGCCCTATCTTATTTATGGCATGTGTGACGAATCTTTTTCCATAAACTGTACTGTCACACCACCTGCCGATGTCGATAAAGGCTGGTTCATGCTTTTCGTTACTCTGCTCAATCAAATTTACTGGGTCGCGGGAGCTGCTTTAGGCTCACTTTTGGGTTCTGTCATCAGCTTTGATACCACCGGTATAGAATTTGTTATGACCGCCTTATTCGTAGTGATGTTTATCAATCAGTGGGAAGAAACAGACAATCATCGTTCGGCTCTGACCGGAGTGTTCTGTTCTATGGTCTGCCTGTTCCTCTTTGGGGCCCAGCACTTTATCATCCCGGCCATGGCGTTGATCATCGCCTGTTTTTCTTTAATGGCCCGACCTAAACAGGAGGCAGCGTCATGACTTTAACTCAAAGTATCATCACGATAGCGGCCGTAGTCTTGGGTACAATGCTTACCAGGTTCCTGCCCTTCCTTATTTTTCCGGAAGGGAAAAAACCGCCGCAATATATAACTTATCTGGGTATGGTCCTCCCGCATGCCGTGATCGGCCTGCTGGTGGTTTATTGCCTGAAAGACGCCCTTACCGGCAGTTATCATGCGGCTCCGGAAATACTGGCTATTTTATTTATTGTCCTGCTCCACAAATGGAAAAGGAACACACTCATGAGTATCGGCGCCGGTACTGCATTATATATGTTTCTGCTCCAAAATTATTTTCGTTAAGTCTTTCCCTGCAAACAAAAACTGGTGCTATTACAAAGTAATAGCACCAGTTTTTTATTATAAGGATTTAAGTATACCCAGCATATTCCAAATCTTACTTTAAAACAGCGTTTCCTGCGCTTCGCCAGAGCCGGCAGCAGCACCGCCGCTTAACAACCGCAGGAATTCCGCTTCGTCGATCACGGTAACACCCAGCTGTTCCGCCTTCGTCAGCTTACTGCCTGCTTCGGCACCGGCAACGACATAGTCCGTTTTTTTACTGACGCTGCCGCTGACCTTAGCGCCCGCGTCCTGCGCCATAGTCTGCGCTTCAGCACGTCCCAAAGTCGGCATCGTACCTGTAAAGACCATAGTTTTGCCATAAAAGGGATGCTCTTCGCTGACAGCCTGAACCTGCATTTCCATATTCAGACCCAGCTCTTTCAGACGGGTGAGCAAGTCGCGGTTCGACGGCGACGCCAAATAAGTAACGACGCTTTCAGCTATCTTCGGTCCAATATCGTCGATAGCGGCGATCTGCTCTGCATCGGCAGCCAGCAAATTCTCGACCGTACCAAAATGCACTGCCAGCAGCCTAGCCACCTTGGCCCCGACGTGACGGATGCCCAGGCCGAAAAGCAACCGGTCGAAGCTCTGCTCCTTGCTGGCGGCAATAGCTTTCACTAAATTTTCCGCCGATTTTTCACCCATTCTATCCAGCACTACCAGCTGTTCTTTAGTCAGCAGATACAGGTCGCTGACGTCGCGGATCAGTTCCGCCTCCAGCAGCTGATTGATCACCGCCGGTCCACAGCCTTCGATATCCATTGCTCCTTTAGAAGCAAAATGGATCAGCCCTTCGCGTCCCAAAGCCGGGCAATGCGGATTAGTGCAGCGCAAAGCTGCCTCACCGTCTTTACGTTCAACAGCCCAGCCGCACTCCGGACATTCCTGCGGCATCGCATAAGGCTTCGTATCTTCCGGCCGTTTGCCCAGCACGACATGCAGAACCTCAGGGATGATCTCACCGGCTTTATTGATGACCACCGTATCGCCGATCCTGATATCCTTCGCTTTAATAAAATCTTCATTGTGCAGCGTGGCCCTGCTTACCGTACTGCCCGACAGCCTTACCGGCGTCAGTACCGCCGTCGGCGTCAGCACGCCTGTGCGCCCAACCTGGATCACGATATCCTCCAGCCTGGTTTCAGCCTGCTCAGGCGGAAATTTAAAAGCGATCGCCCAGCGTGGGTCCTTGCCTGTCGCACCTAAAATATCCTGCTGATAAACAGCGTTGACTTTAAGTACTGCGCCGTCAGTATCATAAGCCAGACTTTTACGCCGGGAGTCAAAGTCCCTGATATATTCTATCGCCGCATCGATACTTTTTACGATACTGTAATTTTCACTGACCTTAAAGCCATAATCAGCCAGCATCGCCAAAGAATCGGCATGCTTGTCCCTGGCTCCTTCGCCTACGGCATAAGCAAAAAAGCTTAACGACCGCTGCGCCGTTACGTTAGGGTCCAGCTGACGCAGACTGCCGGCAGCCGCATTACGCGGATTGGCAAATTCGCTCTCGCCGGCCTCCAGGCGCTGTTCGTTCAGCTGCATAAAAGCATGCCTTGGCATATAGATTTCACCGCGCACATCTAAAAGCTCCGGCGGCGCGGCGCCGTTTTTCATATTCAGCACCAAAGGGATCGACCGGATCGTGCGTACATTGGCTGTTACATTTTCGCCGGTCACACCGTCACCGCGCGTTGCCGCCCTTACCAAACGTCCATTTTCATAAATCAGGCTGCAGGCCAGTCCGTCGATTTTCGGCTCCATAACATATTCTACAGCGCTGCCTTCCGGCAGACCGCTACGCACACGCTGATCAAAAGCTACCAGCTCTGCATCCGAAAAAGCATTGCCCAGACTCAAAAGCGGCGTCAGATGTCTGACCTCAGTAAATTCGGGATTCACCTTCCCGCCTACACGGCGCGTCGGCGAATCGGCAGGCACATCGTCAGGCCAGGCCGCTTCCAGCTCACGCAGGCGCACCAGCATCCGGTCATATTCTGCGTCGGTGATCTCAGGTGCATCCAGCACATAATATAAAAATTCGTGATGGCGGATCTCTGCCCGCAAATGTTCGGCCTCGTTTTTAGCCTGTGCGCGTTCCAGTTCCATGACTGCCTCCTTTATTGTGCTGCCCTTCGGCGGCTTCTGTTTTTTCAGGCTTTAGTCTCATTGTTTCAAAAATCAGAGTGTCAAATTTAATTTTACTATTCTATTATATGGTACGGCACTTTGCCACCAAAACACTCTTTAATTACAGCTTCTTCAATACTGCATACTTAGTCAGCAGACTGCGGATACCGGCACCGGCAAACGCGATTTTCACTTCCTGCCCATCCTGCGACGATGTCACACTGACGACTGTCCCCACGCCCCATTTAGCATGGCTCACCTTATCGCCGGCCTTAAAACTGCCGCCGGCAGCAGCTCCCGCAGTACTCATTGCCTGCTTGGGAATAAAGCTTTCCTGCCCGCCCAGGAACCAGTTCGTATCACGGCTGCGTTTCTGCGGTTTTGCTTCCACCATATTGATCGTCCTGCGTTCTAAAGCCGGACGTTTGAAGACCGTAACCAGATTACGCGGCACTTCCTGTAAAAACCGTGACGGCGGGTAGGACACCGTATGCCCATAAATAGTCCGCATCTTTGCATTGCTCAAAAAGAGCTGTTTCTCTGCACGGGTAATGCCAACATAACACAAGCGGCGTTCTTCTTCTACTTCTTCCTCGTTCATCAGCGTCCGCGCATGCGGGAAAATACCTTCCTCCATGCCAGCCAAAAAGACGATCGGGAATTCCAGTCCCTTTGAAGAATGCAACGTCATCAGCGTAATAGCGTCCTCACCCAGCTCGGCATCGTCGATATCCGACACCAGCGCCACATGCCCCAGGAAATTTTCCAGATTATTCTCTTCTGCCGTCTTGGCAAATTCCTGCCCGACGGACATCAATTCCATCAGGTTGTCGATGCGGCTCTGCGCCTGCGCTGTATGCTCATTCCGCAGTTCTTCCATATAACCGGTCTTATTCAGCACCTGTTCGATCAGTTCCTCTACCGGCAGGTTATCAGCCTGATTCATCAAATCAAAAATGATAGCCGCCAGTTCGTCCAGCTTACTGACGAAACGGATGCTCAGTCCTTCGACCTGCGCGGCATTCGATACCACGTCAAACAGCGACATCCCATTTTCAGCGGCATGGGCCTGCAGCTTGGCCAGCGTTGCGTCTCCGATACCGCGGCGAGGCACATTGATGATCCGCAGCAGACTCAGTGAATCTGCCGGGTTAAAAATCACGCGCAGATAAGCGATGATATCTTTGATCTCCTTACGGTCGTAGAATTTAAGTCCTCCGACCATATTATAGGTGATCCCGCTTTTGATAAGCATTTCCTCAAAAATACGCGACTGCGTATTCGTGCGGTACAAGACTGCCATCTCGCCCAGCTTCATATTCTGCTGGCCCTGCAGCTCCTGCAGTTTTTCGATCACAAAACGGGCCTCGTCGCGTTCGTCGATAGCCTGAAAATAAGTAATCGCCACACCATTATCATTATCCGTCCACAAATTTTTAGGTTTGCGGCCTGTATTATTTTCAATAACAGCATTAGCGGCATCCAAAATAACCTGCGTACTGCGGTAATTCTGTTCCAGCTTGATGATTTTGGCTTCGGGATAATCCTTTTCAAAATCCAGAATGTTTTGGATATCAGCACCGCGCCAGCCGTAAATGCTCTGGTCGGCATCGCCCACGACACAGATATTACGATGTCTGGCAGCCAGAAGCTTGGTTAAAAGATATTGGGCATGGTTGGTATCCTGATATTCGTCTACCAGCAGATAATCAAAACGCTCCTGATACTTGGCGCGCACTTCTTCGCTTTCCTGCAGCAGCCGTATCGACAGTACCAGCAGATCGTCAAAATCCACCGCGTTATTGACCAGCAGTTTATTCTGATAACGTTCATAGATCTCCGCAACTTTCTGATTGTAAAAATCCGAAGCAGCTTTACTGAAATCACTAACGCTCTGCAGCTGGTTTTTGGCATTGGAAATGCGCGACGCAATACCGGCCGGCTGAAAACGCTTTTCATCCAGATTCAGTTCTTTTAAAATCTGTTTAATCAGGTTCTGGCTGTCGCTGCTGTCATAGATAGCAAAATTACTGCCATAACCGCCTAATTTAGTTATTTCCATCCGCAAAAAACGGGCACAGAAAGCATGGAAGGTAAACAGCCAGACATCTTTAGCCGCAGCTCCCGCCATTTTATCGACGCGCTCGCGCATTTCGGCGGCCGCTTTATTGGTAAACGTAATTGCTAAAATACGGTAAGGACGTACGCCCTGCTGCAGCAAATGTGCGATCCGGCAAGTAAGCACCTTGGTCTTGCCGCTGCCGGCACCTGCCATGATCAGCATGGGTCCGTTGGTTGTCTGTACTGCTTCGGCCTGTTCTGGATTAAGGCCTGCTAAGGTCTCTGTCATTGGTTCCTCCGTCTATTCGGCACTGCCTGTGCCGCATCTTTTTATTTTATCGTAACTTTAATATTATTCGCTTCTGATTCACTTTTTCCTGCTATTTTATTCGCAGCAGCCAAGAAAATAAATAAGCACTGAAAATAAATCCAGTGCTTTTACTTTATTCTCCTTGTGCCAGCCTGCTGACTATTTCTGTATCGGCAGGACAAAACTGATACTGCAGCAGTTCTGCCGGCCGTACCCATAAAATTTTCTGATGTACGCTTTTTTGCGGCACACCGCCGGTTATTTTGGCGGCAAAAAAAGAAAGCCCTATTTTATTATCCGGATAAGTGTAACTGGTTTGCTCAAGCAGAGCCACAATATCTATCTCTATCCCCAGCTCTTCCCGGCATTCACGTACTAAGCAGTCTGCAGCTGTTTCACCCGCTTCCTGCTTACCGCCCGGAAACTCCCATAAAAATGCGCAGCTGCCGCCCGCACCGCGCTGGCAAATCAGTATTTCTCCTGCTGTATTGCGAATAATCGCCGCCGATACCAAAATCATAACCTTTACCCCGATCATTATTGTTATAACAGCATTTTATCACAAAACAGGTTCTTCTTTCATAAAAAATACTCCGCTGCAGCGGAGTATTTTTTGACTGCGAATATTTAGTTAGAATTCCCAACGGGCGCCGATATTCCACTGCCAGTCTTTTTTAAAGTCGCTGCCGGCGGTACGTTCCACATCAAAATAGAGGTGGTTATTGTGACCAGTCCTGATCGCAGCGCCGATACCGTATTCAACCCATGTATCGTCAAAATCGGCTGACTGGTACAGGCCGTCGCCATTGGCCGCCGTCATCTTCACATCGTAACCGCCGCCGAATTCGTGCAGCAGATCAGCTTTGATATAGATATTGGTTTTGGCATCGATATCCCTGCCCAGCTGGAATCCTACCCGCCCCAGCACGCTTTTGATATGGCTTTGCTCTACCTTGACCCTGTTACTGGTAAAATAACTGCCGCCATCCAGATAGCCCAGCGTCAGCTGCGCCTGCGGCTCGATATACCAGCCGCGCTGCAAAGCGTTTTTCCGCCCATATTCGGCGCTGAAAGCAAGTCCCTTGTTATCGTAATCGCCGCTGATTTTTTTCCCTTCTGTGTCCAGAACGCTAAAATCATTATCCATATCGGAGTATTTGAGCACCAAGTCCAAATAATGTCCCTTTTTGTTGATTTGCGTACCATATAATCCGATGGCTTTATTATGGTTAGAGCCACTGCCACCAGCATAACTGCTGCTGCCGTCGCCATAGCTGAAGGCCACGCCGCCATAGCGGGTATAATCATCAGTTTGCCGCAGCACCTTGTCGTAGCCCAGCTCATAGGTAGTATATTTATTCTCGAAGCTGAATCTGCCGTCCCGGCTGATCTTAGTGCCTTTGAGGCGCAGCCAGACTCCGTTCTCACCATCACCGCTCTGGCGCAGGTCGCCCAGCCGCTGCAGCAGCTGATCGTTGTCAGTGCGCCAGGTATGGTAGTTAAGCGCTGCAGCGCCCATAATAGTTTTTACAGTCGTCGTTGTTTTATCGCCGGGATCAACGCTGATGATCTTATCTAAATACCAGTCAGTGTCGTAGCCTGCTGTTTCGCTGGCTTTGCTGCCCAACTCATAATGCTTGTAAAACAGGCTGCCCTCGCGGTCTTTAGCCGTAAAATCAGCCGTGCCGGTAACACTGCCCAATACCAGTCCATGCCCTTCTGTACTGCCAGCGGACGGCTCATAAGCATCCTTCTGGTAAATATCCAATACATGGCTGCCGCTGCTGGCATCAGTAATGGCCAGTTTATCGCTTTCCAGACTGCGTACATCCACATCCAGCTTAAACAAACCGCCGCTTCCTTGCAGTTCCTGTGCCGTCAGGGTATGGTAACCGCCGCTGTGTGTCAAATGCACAGCCGCTCCGTTATTTAATGTCAGCTGGTGCAGGCTACTGTCGCCACTCAGCTTCCAAACTGCGTTGTCCATCTCCAGATTTATAACGCCTGCGCCCTGCTCATTGACTTTACCGGTCAGGCTGCTGCCTTCAGCAAATGCCAGTGCCAAAGTACCGCTTACTGTCCCGTCATGCAGTACGTCGCCGACCAGATGACTGCTGCCATCGACATTCACAGTAGCCGTACCTGCAGCTCGCAGCAGCACTCCATCAGCCGCTGCCTGCGAAGCAACATTTTTCAGTTCCAGCTTGCTGTTATTACCCAGTTCAATGCCTGCTCCGGCATTGCTGTCCGCCACGTTCAGGTTCCAACTGTCAATAGTAGTTTCCGTACCGCTTCCCAGCTTGATGCCTACAGCATCAGTGCCGCTGACCTGTACGCTTCCGGGACCATCTAAAGCGGCTTTTGTATCGCTGGTTTTGATATCGATACCGATAGCGTTGGCGCCATTCACTGTCATCAGCCCGCTCATGGTCAAAGCAGCATCGTTTTTACGCAGCAGAACCCCTGTGCTGCCGGTACCTTCAATATAAGAAGCACCAACGATGGTCACACTGCTGTTACTTGCATCCACGCCAATGCTGTCAGCTGCAGCACTGCCGGTCACAATGCCGCCTGCCTGCACTTTCGAACCGCCAAGCACCTGGATACCCAGCGACCCCGCACCTGTAACTTCTACGTTACCTGCAACGCCGATATCCGAGCCGGCATCACCATAAATACCATAAACGCCCGTCCCCGAAACAGCCACCTTGCCGCCGATAACGGCTTCCAGTGGCATATACGCCGAAAAGATACCCACTGACTGGGTACTGCTGTTAGTACTTGAAACTACCAGATCATCAGTAATATTCACCTTTAAGGCAGTATTCTTCGTAGTACCCGTATAAATTCCATAGCTGTCGTCACCGCTGACGATAAAGCTGCCGCCCACATTTATTTCAATGCCGCTGCCGCTCACGTTCCAACGGTCAACATTGATGCCAATAGCTTCAGTGCCGCTGACTTCGATATTTTTACCAACAGTTACCGAACTGCCGTCACGCAGTTCTACGCCTTTAGCACCTTCGCCGCTGGCCTTCAGATTACCATCTACTGTTACCTGCGCATCGTTTTGCACGATAATGCCCAGCGAGCTTTTACCGTTCGCTGTAACATCGCCTGCCACATAAGCGCTCACACCGTCACCGTTCGTGTCGATGCCCTTGGACGATTCACCACCGGCAACGACCGACTTGCCCACTTTGATCTGTTTATTTGTACCGCTGCCACCCATCCTGACTCCGGAGGTCAGTTTGCCGGAAGCGACTATATTGCCTGCCACCTCTACATAGGAATCGTTACCGGCTCCAACGGAAATACCATAAGACAGTGTGCCATTATTATCATAGGACGAAATCACATCGCCGCCTACATAGATTTTACTGATCCCGCCGGTGGTGATGCCGGTAGCATTGCGGTTAGAAGCGGTCACATTGCCGTCTACTTTGATGTTGGCATTTTTGCCGCTGACATAGATCCCGATCGTATTGATACCGCTGGCAGAAATATTGCCGCCTACCTGGATATCGGGCGTTGACGAAATGCTGCTGCCATAACCGCCATCGATGTAAATTCCGCGTACCCGTTCGGCACCGGCATCTGATTCGACAACGATATCTGTCCCAACCCTGACCTGGACGCCGCTGTCACCGTAAACGCCATAAGAATTGTTATACTGGCTGTTGGCACCATGCACATAGATATCCTTGCCGATAGCAACCTCAGTATCATCGACGGCGCGGATACCAGTGGCGTTATTACCAATGGACTCTACGCCGTTTGTCACCGTCAGTGTCTCACCACTGTAAACGATTTCTGCCGTACTGCCAGCAGTGGCAGTAACACTGTCTACTGTTCTTGCTGCGGCCCCCAGCGGGAAGGTCAGCGTCCCCAACGCCGCCATCCCGCATAAAAGAGCCAGTTCTTTGCCTGTCACCTTCATTCTTTTCATTTTATTTCCTCCTTGCTTATAAAACCAACCCTCAATAACTGGGAAAATCTGCAAGTGATGGCTGCCCACGACACATTTTGTAACGGCAGGGATCGCTATACTACAGATTTTGCCTCTGTTCACTTAAAATTTATCCTGACTAAAACGTCCTTTTATAAAGTATCAGGAATATTTCAGTCTACCACTTTTTCAATTCTTAATATTTATTTGTATTTATATTTATTATCTTTTTGTGATTAAAAGATAATCGATATTTTTTGTCACGTCAATATTTGCAGCATTTTAAACAACTGCTTTGTCAGCTATATATTTACCCCTAAAAAGTAAAACACCACCCAATAAATTGGGTGGTGTTTTACTATAGCAATAACTGTTTTTAATTTTTCAAAATACATCAGCTAAATTTTTACATATCGGCATTCAGGGCCATTACCAGCTCCAGACGCGTATCGACGCCTAATTTGCGGTAGATCCCCTGCAAAGCCTTTTTCACTGTTATCTCGGCAATAAACATTTCCGCGGCAATTTCCGCATTAGTCCTGCCCTGCACAACAAAGTTTGCGATCTCGGCCTCCCTGGCAGTCAAAGTTTTGCCGCCCATGATATACGAAGCTTTGTGCTTGATATTTTTTAAATTTTCCTGATATACTGCACCCAGCTCCAATATCTTTGCCAGCAGCTCCGGTTCACCGCTGTTTTGCTGTGCTGCTTTTTTGAGCAGCAGTTCCAGCACGTCAAAATTTTCCACAAAAGGCATCACGATCCCGTCTGCAGCCGCCAGCACCAGTGCCCGGTTCAATTCGCTCAAAGCTTCGTTTTCATGCTGCAGACCGTCCTGTGCCGCAGCACTGTAGACCGCAGCATAAATACTCAGTAAAAAATTATTAAAACTCCGCGCCGCCGCTTCAAATTCACGCAGCTGCCCCAAAAGCGGCAGATAGTCCTTCTGCAGCAGTAAATAGCGTCCATAAACGATATATAAACAGCCCCAGGCTGAATAAAGAAGACCCGATTTCTGAAAATCGCCCTTCTGCAGCCAGCTAACGAGCAGTTTGCCCTTGTCCCCCAGCTGCAGATCGATCCAGGCGCGGCTGGCTTCGATAGTTTTGCGGTATAAATGCTCCTGCACTGCCGTCTGCAGAGCATCCAGCCGTCTGCTGATCTCACGGACACGTTTTTTATTACCCAAAGCTATACTGATACGCAGAGCAATAAATTCAGCACACAGCTCTACGCCGACCTGTTCGTTGCGCCGTGAAACATTCAGTGCTTCCGTTGCCAAAATAAACGCTTTTTCCCAATAACCGCGCTGAAAATACGCTTCCGATGCCAGTACATATTCAGAACCGGCACCGTGATTCTGCACCAGACGGTAATAATATGCCATAGCCTGCGGAAAAACATCCAGGGTTTTCTGCAGCGTACCGGCCTGACGGTAAAACATAAACAAAATCGAATTGGCACCGCCGCCCCAGATAGTCTGCGGCGAGAAAAAGCGTACCGGCTGCCGCAGCAGCTGCAGCGACTTTTTAAAATAAGCCGCCATGGCTTCCACATCATTATACTGGGTCTCACCCAGCAAAAACTCCAGCTCGCCCAGACACTGCTCCCGTTCCTGTCTGTCCTCCAGCTGCCCAATATATTTCCGCAGCTTCCTGATTTCCTGCTGCAGCCGTTCGTTTTCCCCGCTCAAAAACAGCCACAGCGCATAAATCAAGCCCGCTTTGATATGCTTTTGCCTGATCGTTTCAGGCGCTTCGCCAAAATAAGCCATAATTTTATTTTTATAATTGTTCTCAAAGCTGCAGCCGCGGTCTTTTTCAAAAACGGTCAGCATCTTGTCATAATCGCCGGCTGTATGATAGTAGCAAAAGGCTGTCAGAAAATCGTTCTGCAGCTCATACCACTGACCACTGCGCCGGCACAAACGACGCCGTTCTGTATCCGGCAGTTCTGCTCCCAGACGCTGCAGATAGACTTTGAATGCATTATGGATATGGTATTGTCCTCTCAGCAGCTCATAACTGATAAAGCCATGTCTGAGCGCCAGATTTTCCAGCAGAGCTGGCGCCGCATCATTTTCCGTTATATAAGCAGCCTGGCGGCCACTAAAATCCTCATTTAAAATAGACAGCTCTGTTAAAAGTGTTTTTTCCGCTTCGCTGCAGGAATTATAAGCCACGGCCTGTACCAGCCGCAGCAGTTCTTCGCCTGTTTGCGGGCTCTGCCCGTTGTGGTACTGCCGCAGATACAGATATAGGGCGCTGACCCAGCCTTCTGTAGCAGCCAGCAGATTTTCGGCGGCACGACGTTCTAAAACTATCCCGTTTTTACGATAATAAACAATAATATCACTCACTTCAAAAGCAAAATCCTTCGGCTGCAGATACAGACACTCACCTTTCAGGACCAGCTCATCCAAAGTGAAATCCGGCGGCCGCTGTGTCAGCAGCACAAAATGCCAGTTGGGCAGATCAGCTTTCGCCAGCGCCAGCAGCAGCTTATCACAGTCCTCACTGCCCAGCAGATGATAATTGTTCCAGACGAAAACAACCGTTTTTTTCAATTTCGATGCCTGCAGCACTTCGATAACCCGCTGACGGGTCGCCGCATTACGCGGCAGTTCCTGCCAGGTCAGCGAAGCAGTATCTACACCAGCAGTCTGCAGCGATTTGACAAAGCAACGCCAAAAAGCCGCTTCCGCTCCTGTATAACAGGTATCCCACAGCATATCTACAGAAAGAGAAAGCAGCACTTTTTTCACAGCAGTCGTTTTACCATAACCGAAAGGGGCAGCCGCAACTGTCAGCGGCACTGCCAAAATCTGAGCCAGACGTTCTTCCAAAGCCGGCTTCAAATATATTTTTTTAGGAAAAGCTTCGGATTTTTTCTGCATCGCTTCTACCCCTTTAAAGATTACGATTATTCGTCAGCACAATTATTTATTATAGTTATATTGTACCGTAAATGCCAATTTAAATACAGGGTTTTCAATATTCAAAAACATATTTTTAAATAATTTATCCTCTTTTTTGAATAATTACATTAATTTTTTCTTTTTTTACAAAATCAGAGCAGAGTTTCTGCTTCCTTATGTTTCAGACATTCAGACACATCAGCGCTGCCTGAAAACAGCACTGTAAATTTTCAAAAATATATTTTAACAAAAGCTTGACTTCCTGTTTCTGCCATGATAATATATAGAAGTATTCCGAATATACAAATTGTGCTCACATATTTTTGTAAGTCATTTGCTATTGAATGAGTTACAAAAATATGTGAGTTTTTTGCGTGTGGTCTGTGAATATAATAAAATTTAGGAGGTACTCGTTATGATGAACGGTACTGTAAAATGGTTTAACTCTGATAAAGGCTTTGGTTTCATTACTCCTGCTGACGGCAGCGAAGATGTATTTGTACATTTTTCCGCTATCGTAAGCGACGGCTTCAAAACTCTTGAAGAAGGTCAACCTGTAACATTTGATACAGAAGCTGATCCGAAAAACAGCCGCAGAATGCGCGCTGCTAACGTTCGCGTAGCTTAATCTAAACCATAAAAGCCTGCTCTTTTTGAGCAGGCTTTTTTTATTTGCACTACTAAACACCCTTATCGAACCTGGTGAGGGCAACATACCCTTGTGGTATCGTTTGAATGCTTAATAAGGTTTTTACGAATTTAGCACTCATACATACCCTTGTGGTATAATAACAACATCATATACCAGCACTGAAGGAGAATCTCCATGAGCCGTACACCCTTCGTTCCTGCTGAGCTTTTAAGCAAGCTCTGGCGGGCTGTAATCGAATTTGATATGCTGCAGGCAGGTGACAGGATCCTGATCGGACTTTCCGGCGGGAAGGACAGTATGTTTTTGACTGCCGCACTGGCCGAGATCCAAAAGTATGCCCCTGTGCCGTTTGACTTGGCCTGTTATACTGTTGACGCAATGTTCTCACCTGCTTTTCCCAAAGCAGAGCTGGAAGCTTTCTGCGGATACTATGGTCTGAAACATTACAGCGAAAAGGTCGATGTCAACTCTGCCTGGCAGAATAAAGGCAATACGCCCTGCTTCACCTGTGCTTATTTCCGCCGTGCCGCTACCAACCGTACGGCACTAGAGCTTGGTTTTAACAAAGTGGCCCTGGCCCACCACCACGATGATGCCGTAGAGACCTTTTTGATGAACGTGCTCACCTCCGGTCAGCTGCGTACCTTTTTACCGGTCACACCACTGTCCAGAACAGGTTTGACCGTACTGAGGCCGCTGCTGTATTACCGCGAAGCAGAAATCATCGACATGGTCAGGCAGCTTGACCTGCAGCCTCTGCGTAATCCCTGCCCTTACGACGGTCATACCAAACGCCAGGATATCAAAGAGCATATCCGCGAACTGGAAAAGCTCAGCCCTGAAGTCTACGACCATCTGGCCGCCGCTATGCGCAATGCTCCCAATCAGGAGCTGTGGCCGGAACAGCTGAGTCAAAAACAGCTGGCCGATAAATTCCATAACTTTTGGCGTCAGAAAAGTAATTAAAATAATCCGACTTAAGCTGCTGTCTGTGTTATCATTAAGACAGCAACAGTGATATTTGTATTTATCTGACGTTATATAAAAGGAGGAATCTTTATGGATTTCCAGGAAATGTTTTTCAGTTTTGACGGCCGCCTGAACCGTAAGCCCTATATCCTGCGCTTTTTACTGCGTAATGCCATCATCTGGTGTCTGGGCTATCTGATCGGCAGTCTGTTTGCGCCAGACGGAACGATGTTCCAGATACTGGCCTTTGCTTTGACCTTTATCGCCGCGCTCAGCTGCCTGTCGCTTTACGTCAGACGTCTGCATGACCTTGACCACGGCTCGCTCATGGTATTGCTGGCCTTCATTCCTCTGATCAGCTTTTTCTTTGCTGTCTACCTGATGTTCTTTCGCGGCACGATCGGTCCCAACAGCTACGGGCCCGATCCGCTGGCTGACGGGCGTGGTATCGACGCCTGGTAAACAATGATATAAAATAAAAAGACGCAGCCTGAGCTGCGTCTTTTTTTATGCTGTTTTTCCAGCCGCAATACTGCGGGCCAGGCTATTGATACTGTCCGTCAGTCTGTCCAGTCTGCCTTCCATGCGCACCAGCAGATACCACGACAGGACCATCGGAAAACCGTAATTGGCGACCTGTGACAGCAGTGTTTCCAGATCCATCTTATGCTAAAACATTGACTTCCGTAGTGCGCACACGGGCTTCAACAGCTTCAGTCAGACCGATACCGTCAGCTGCAAAAATATCGGCAGCAATGACTGTCTCCATCGCTGTTTTTGCTTCGTCAGCAGTAACATCATCGCGGGGATCGGTCACACTGAAAACTTTTTTGCTGCCATCAGCTTTTTTAAATACCAATTGTAAAACTTTTTCCATTCATTCCAGCTCCTTTCTAATAAATATACGTACTGTACCTGTACCGGCTTTTATTGAGCGAGCTCGGCTTTTTCAGTCACAACAACGCCCATCAGCTCATGACTGATAAGAGCACCAAGAGCAGCAGCAGCCTGCATGATAGCAGCAGGTTCTGCTTCCGGACGTACGCCGGCATAATTATGACCTTTAGTTTTTGCAGCCCCCTGACTGTTAACGCCGTCTTCGACATTCAGTGTCAGGGTCTGTTTGGTAACAGTTTTAGTGATCGCCATTTCTTTCACCTCCTTTGTCTTAAAATTTCGCTGAGATACCACAGGGCTTTACCACGGATAACATACCCTCCCGGTTTCAGAGCGCTGTCCAGCGGCAGGTCAGGCAGATACCACAGATCCCAGCGCAGCTGCGGATCGCCGCTGTGCGGTCCGTAACCGTCAAACAAGGCCGCTTCGCAATGAGTAGTCACTGTCAGGACATTGATCTCCAACTCCAGACAGGCCGTCAATACCGCAACGGTTTTAGCCAGTGTTTCTATCTGCACTACTGTCGGCGGCTCGCCTCCAAAATCAGTATCCCGGCCGCTGCAGGCCTGCGCCTCGGAAGCGCAGCACAGCGCGATGCCGATACTGCCCGTATTACGGTGCCAGGTATGCTCCTTCACTTCTGTAAATGTTTTGCAAGTCAGATACATTTCACCGCCGGGGCCGATGTTCAGGTGATAATCATCATAAACATCTTCGTAGTGACCTGCCGTCCAGTGCAGATAAAGCCTGCTGATCCTGCCCTTAGCCTGCATGGCCAAAGCAGCCAGCTCACGGTTTGTAACAGTTTGCGGATTGACAACGATCATTTCTTCACGACCTTTCAGCCCTGTAGTCGCAGCCGCTGCAAAAAAACGGAACCGTGACAAAGATCCCGGCCTCAGTTCCGCTTTCAAGTGCCGTCGCTGACTAAAGGTGTGACGATTCTTTTCTTGCTCTCTCTTTTTCTTGTTTTTCTCTCTCCTTCTTTTCTGGCGCTCTTAAAAACCTCCTTTGATTTGGGTTTTATCCTTTTATACAACACCTTATTTATACCGCTTTTATCATTTGACTTTATTGATATTTGTTTTATTAAAATTAATAT
>CEAG01024946.1_pt1 | contig 66587 bp, 50 predicted proteins | sample 554891 | NCBI WGS metagenome assembly CEAG01 (sample SAMEA3182116, study PRJEB8094) | gut metagenome | biome: human; feature: gut; material: Stool; isolation source: human stools | place: Canada | collected 2014-02-25
ATTAAATCACGATTTTCTAATATGTAATCTTTCATTTTCTTAAAGGTTCTTATTAATGCCTTGCTCTGCTTAACAGCCAACGGTCCTTTCAAGACAGTCATCAGCATATATAATCCTTGCTCTGTAAATACATGAGGATTATAACGACTTTTTGAACTTATATTTGCGGTACAATTTTTGTACCGCAAATCTTCTAATTCCTCATCTGTCAATTCAAACATAAAATCTTCATCAAATTTTTCAATATTATTTTTTACCTGTCTATTAAATCCCTTCGTATCATAGCCATATATCTCTGCTAAATCAGCATCAAGCAATACCCTTTTACCCCTAATTTTATACAGTTTTTCTTTTAGATATTCTTCTGTTACTTCTATTACTGCAACATCTATTTCTTTCTTTTTATCTTCTGCCATAGAATTCCTCCATCCATTTTGCGGTCAAAAAAATTGTCCGCAACTCTCATATAACATATTGCTGACATCAGCAAAATGGTCTATTCTTCTTTTTTCTTCATTTTGTCATAATACGCTTTATACCTATAAATCGTCCGCTCACTGACATTGTTCCTCTTCGCAATTTCTACCATTGTCATGCCGCTCTCATACCCAACAACAAAATCATTATAAATTGCCATCCACTTGGCGTTATGTTTCTGCCGACCGCTTAATTTACGATTTCTGTAATACTCCAATTCCTCCCGAAGTTCTGCATTCTCTTTTTCCAACTCCTTAATTCTTTTTAATGCCTCTTCAAGTGTTACAGATTTCTCCATTACCCTGTCCTCCGTTCATGTCATTTTCATTTTGTCTATATTATAAATATCTATGTCACTTTAGTCAATCCGATTATGTCATGTTGTGTCATTTTTTACAAAAGCTTTCATACAATCGAAATACCGCTGATATCGTTTACAGGCTAAACTTCTCCAATAGCAGTCAGCCTGTGTGTTTTTTATCCAATCACGTAAAATCCATTTTCTTTTTATTGCCGGTCCATATTTTAAGATCAGCACCGTCACAACATCTACACATCTCTCAAATGCTGCATTCTCTTTTGCATCATCATAATATCTCTTTCTCATTTGTCCGCTCCTTTCTGTGCTTAAATTGCTTTGGCAGCCAATTATCGTTATCTGCTTTCAACAAGTCATACACATATATCTTATTCGGCTTTCCTAATCCCTGATGGCTTCGATAAATCAGATTATATACCTCCAGTTCCTTCAGCATCTTGTTAATTTTCTTATTTCCCAGATGCAACAGCTTCATCATTTCTTTGATTGTAAAAATGATAAATATAGCTCCATATTCATCTCTCCATGCATCACCATTACACTCTGATAAGCAGCGCCGATCCAACAAAATCATATAAAGTGTCTTTGCCTCATTCGTCATGCTTCTAAATTGATCTTCTTTAAATAATCGTTTCGGTAATCTGTAAAACTTATCATCATATTTTGTATTTTCCATTTTTCCTGATCCTCCATATACTTTAAGGTTCTTTCGTCATTAACAGCCTTTTGTGCTCAATTCTTGCTTAAAATTCAACTCTCGCAACATAAATATCGCTAATTGGCAAGCAGTGCATTTGTGCGTACAAAATGCCTTTTTAGCTTGTTGGGGAAATGCCCCAATCCCCTAAAACCATGAAAATAAATTTTCATGGAGCTACGCCTATCGGCTTTGTCATACTGATGTGTTTCCGACATTTCATAAATTCTTCACTCCTTCCCTTCCCGATTTATGAATTTATTTTCTCAGATTTTCTATGCCGATTCGGTATATCCAAGATGCTGGAAAAATTTTCTTTTTGTGATTTTTTCTAATATTATGGACAAGACAGGTAAAGAATTGCTCTTTATCTCATAGCAATATCATGATAATCTATTTGTATCTTTATAAATGAGGAACATACTATGCATACAAAACTTACCATACCAGAAAGACTGAAAGATTTGAGAGTCTCAGAAAAAAGAATGTCGTTACAGGAGTTATCCGATGCCACCGGTATTCCCAGCTCCACGCTTGGCAATTATGAAAAGGATGAAAATATAGATATGTCACTCAGCAATCTTATAACGCTTGCTAATTTTTACAACGTAAGCACAGATTACCTTCTTTGCCGGACAGAATTACGGAAACATAAAAATCAGTCAGCATCTGATCTGCACCTGAATGACGATGCCGTCCAAATATTGACTGACGAAAAATATAATCCAAGATTATTATCTGAATTGCTCACACATGAAAATTTTAGGAAATTCATGACTGACTTGGAAATCTATATTGATGGATTTAACGATAAGGGAGTTCAAATAGCAAATGCTTTTCTTGATGTGATGAGATGCAAATTAACAGAGCTTGGGGCCGATTCCACCGATACATTTGCAAGTGTATTTGATAATTCACACATTGAGTCAGAGCAATATTATATGAATATTCTGTCGGCAGACTTAAAGCCAATTGTCTCTGACCTAAGAAATGCTCATATGAAAGATAGCAATACCGCTAGCGACATTGACTATCGAAGCATAGTCAAAAATATCATTGATGACTTTACATCTCAAATACATACTACCGCAGATGACGATACAGAGTCATCAAATGATGCTTATATAAACGGTCTTTTACTTCTTTTCTGCAAAAATCTAGAGATGAAAGTCCCTCAGCTTTCTATGGAAGAAAAGCGAATATTAAAAGAAATATTTTCCCGTTCTAAGCCTGCAAAGGAGCATCGGAAGCTGAGGCGAAGGAATCCCAAGTTATAAACTACTTACCAAAAACAAGGCATTTCACCTCAATTAGGTAATCTGCCTTGTTTTCTATGATTCTTAAATATATACACATCTTATTTGCCCTTATCTTAATGGACAATCTGATTTCTTCACTTTGTTTGCAAGTTTTAGCAACCCATTATTTTTACAATAAAACTGCAAATCTCTTACGGTTTGTTTTGATGTAGGTCCAATAACGATAGAGTCGAATAAATCTTCAAAGTCTATTCCTTCTTTTTCACACAATTCTATTAAATTCAAAATATAGACCCGTCTAATAGTATTAAGTATTTTACATTGAAGATGCTTATCATTTTCATTAACAAAAAGTGGAGAAAAGCAAATTAGCGATAGGGACACCCTCAAAAACACAATAAAATTTGCACAGACAAGCTGCTGTTAAGTTGAGGGATTTGCTTAAAAAACCGCATAAATACGCCATTTCAAGGCGTTATCATAAGAAAAGGTGTTGCTTTCGGGCAATGCCTTTTCTTATGCCCTCTTAGAGCAGATTGGTGTGGAGGAGGTGTGAAAAATGCCAGAACCCGCCATGCTGGACTACTTCTACGGCGATGAAGCGGAACAGTACACATTTTACCGGATACCAAAGGTGCTGTTCACAGACCCGGCTTATCGGCGTATTTCTTCCGACGCTAAAATCCTTTATGGTCTTATGCTCGACCGCATGGGGCTGTCAGTTCGGAATGGCTGGCTGGACGATTGCCAACGGGTATTCATTTACTTTACGCTGGAGGACGCTCTGGAGTATTTGTGCTGCGGGCATACGAAGGCGGTATCGCTGTTTGCCGAACTGGATAAGGGCGGACTGATTGAGCGTAAAAAGCAGGGTCAGGGAAAACCCACCAAAATCTATGTGAAGAACTTTGTTCGGAAAGCGGAAGTCTTGACTTCCGAAAAACGGAAGTCTAAAGTTCCGCAAACTGGAAGTCAAGACTTCCAGAAAACGTACTCTAATAATACTGATATAAATAATACTGAGTTGAATGATACTGATCCATCTATCTATCCGGACAGGGGGCTGCCGGAAGATAGACCGCCTGCGGCGGCTGATACGATGGATACGATGGGTGCTTACCGAGAAATCATAAAAGAGAATATCGAATATGGCATTATGCGGGAACGGCTTGGATACAATGCCGATCTGCTGGATGATATTCTGGACATTATGGTGGACACGGTTTGCAGTTCCAAACGCATGATTCGCATAGGCGGCGAGGATTACCCACGAGAAATTGTAAAGAACCGGCTTCTCAAAATCAATTCGGAGCATATCGGGTATGTGGTGGACAGCTTGAAAGAGAACACCACGAAAGTCCGAAACATACGGGCTTATCTGCTGACCTCACTCTATAATGCCCCCACAACCATGAACAGTTATTACACAGCTTTGGTCAACCATGACCTTTACGGCGGTGGATAACTGTTTTTTTCATACTCACATTTGGGCGGCTGCGCCGGTTTCCGGTCAGCCCCCTTGATTACCATACCTGCAAATGAACGGCACTGTGTCAAGAACGCACACGGTGTGCGTTCATATCATTCTTGACATGGGGCTGCTTCTTTTGCTACCGGCATTGCCGGAGAAAGGAGTTATCCATGAAAAAGCCTTTTGCCTACGTTACGGCGGTCTGGAAAGGCGGCGAGTTCACAGTAATCGACCAGGCGACTGTTTACTGCCGAAAAGTTTATGAAGCAGGATTCACACCGCTTTGCCCGGTTCTGTATCTTCCTCACTTCCTTCGTGACAGTGTTCCTGCCGAGCATAAGGACGGGATTGACATCGGCAGGGAGTTCCTGCGCCGCAGCCGTGTCCTTATCGTCTGCGGGGATGAGATCGACGAAACGGTCAAGAATGATATTGCTATGGCACAGCGTCTGGGGATTACCGCCACTACTCTGGAGGGTATCTTGAAAATTCGCTCTCAGGGAGAAAATGAGGTGGGTGCCTGATGACTGCATATCCACACCGATTCCTGCGCTGTCTGCTCCATCATCTGGAGATTCCGCCTTAAAATCTGCTCCTTTCAGCATTCCTGCCAGAGAAGGGAGTGATGAGATATGCAGGAAGAAGTTGAAAATAAATCGGTTGCCCTGAGTATCAAGACAACCAAGCTGACAGCCAACCTGCTGAAAGCGGCTATTCTGAAAGCCCTTGCCGAGATGGAGAAAACACAGAGAAATCCCAAGGTCTATAAGGGAAAACAGAGTGTGAAACATCTTGTCCGGCAGGGTGCCGGTGTCAGCAACATCGAAGTCACAGACGGCAATATCAAGTCCTTTGAGCGTGTCGCCCGGAAATACGGGATTGATTTTGCTCTGAAAAAAGACAGTTCTTCCAGCCCGCCCCGGTATCTGGTCTTTTTCAAAAGCAAGGACGCCGACGCATTGACTGCCGCCTTTCAGGAGTATTCCGGCAAGGTAGTCAAGAAGCAGGAAAAGGAAAAGCCGTCTATCAAGAAGCAGCTTGCCAAATTGCAGGAAGCGGTTAAGGACATGGTAAAGTCCCTCTCCCGGAACAAACATCAGGAGGTGGACAGATGAAGAAGTTGCCAAAAATCAATACAGCCAAGCTGTTAAAAGCGGCTCTGCCATATATCTTCATCGGGCTTGTGGCTACCAAGCTGGGGCAGGCTTACCGCATGGTGCCGGAGGGCGATGTGCTGGATAAGGCACTGGGAGCGTTCCTTAACATCGGAACTGCCTTTCAGAATCCCCTTCCCAGTTTCCACCCCTTTGATTTGATGGTAGGGGTTGCCTGCGGTGTCCTCATTTGGTTCATTGTCTACCAGAAAGCCAAGAACGCCAGAAAATACCGCCGTGGTGCGGAGTATGGCACTGCCCGATGGGGCACAGTCAAAGACATTGAACCGTTCATTGACCCGGATTTTTCCCAGAACATTCTGCTGTCCGATACGGAACGGCTGACGCTGGGAAAGATTGCAGACCCGGAGAAACGAAATGTCAACTTGAACGTACTTGTGATTGGTGGTAGCGGCTCAGGTAAGACCAGATACCACATCAAGCCAAATCTTCTTCAGATGAATGCCAGTTACGTTTGCTCCGATCCGAAAGGAACTGTCATCGAAGAAGTTGGACGGGCGATGATTCGGGGCGGGTATAAAATTAAGGTTCTGAATACCATTGATTTTTCCTGCTCCATGCACTACAACCCATTCGTCTACCTTCACTCGGAAACAGACATTTTAACGCTGGTTACGGTTATCATGACCAACACCCAGGGAGAAGCCAAAAGCGGCGATGATTTCTGGCAGAAAGCGGAAGCCCTGCTGTATCAGGCACTGATCGCTTATATCTACTACGAAGCCCCAGCCGAAGAAAAGAACATGAACACCCTGCTGGATATGCTCAATGCCTGTGAGTGCCGGGAAGATGACGAGAACTTCAAGTCAGCGGTTGACCTGCTCTTTGAACAGCTTGAAAACAGGAACCCAGACCACTTTGCTGTCAGACAGTATAAAAAATTCAAGATGGCTGCGGGCAAGACCTTAAAGTCGATTTTGATTTCCTGTGGTGCCAGACTGGCTCCATTTGATATTGCCGCTGTCCGGGAAATGATGTCCTATGATGAATTACAGCTTGAAAAGCTGGGCGACGAAAAAAGCGCCCTGTTTGCGGTGGTATCCGATACCGACCCGACTTTTAACTTTATTAGCGCCATGATGTATTCGCAGATGTTCAACGTCCTCTGCGACCGGGCGCTGAAAGTGTACCACGGCAGGCTTCCGATTCATGTGACCTGCCTCTTTGATGAATTTGCAAACCAGAAAATCCCCAACTGGGAGCATTTGGTCAGCGTGATCCGTTCCCGTAATATTTCCGCACATATTGTCCTGCAAACCTATTCCCAGCTCAAGGGAATGTATAAAGACAATGCGGAAACGATTGCAGGCTGCTGTTCGACCATGCTCTTTCTGGGTGGAAAGGAGGAAAGCAGTTTGAAGATGGTGTCTGGGCTTCTAGGCAAGGAAACCATCGACACGATGAACGAAAGTGATTCCCGTGGTGCCCAGCGCACCTACGGTCTGAACTATCAGAAGCTGGGCAAGGAATTGATGAGCGTGGACGAACTGGCGGTCATGCCGTCCAGCCGCTGTATCGTACAGGTGCAGGGCGTTCGTCCCTTCTACTCCAAGAAGTATGATCTGACAAAGCACCCCCAGTACAAATATACTGCGGACGCCAACCACAAGTATGCCTTTGATGTGAAGGCGTATCTTGCACACCGGCTGAAAACAAAGCCGGACGATGAATTTGAAGTTTATGACTTAGGAGAAGTCACGTAGTCAGAACCGGCTGCCTAAAGGCTCCACCGAACCCCTTTGCCGGGGAATTTTCGGTGGAGCCTTATTTTTTTGCCCGAAACCGAAATCGCCCCAAAGGAGGAAACGAAAATGGAGTTTTATCACGATGCTGTCCGGGTACTGGAAACGCTGGCAAAGGCACTGAGCGGAGCCTTTGGCGCAGACTGGAGGTGCGAGAAACGCAGAACAAGCGCCCCAGCACTTTCTGTGGGCGGCTGGTATGCCGCAGGCGGTGCAGTGCTTCTGCGTAACAGGAAACATATCCGCCCGCCCATCCGTGCCCAGCCTGTCGGAACGCACTTCCAAACCACGAAACCAAACCAACTACAACAAACTTTTTCTTAAAATCAGGAGGAATATATTATGGATTTCTTTAACTCTGCTGTAACTACAATGTCTACTCTGGTAACTGCTCTTGGCGGCGGTCTTGGTGTGTGGGGCGTCATCAACCTCATGGAAGGATACGGAGCCGACAACCCTGCTTCCAAAAGCCAGGGTGTCAAGCAGTTGATGGCGGGCGGCGGTGTCATGCTGCTGGGTCTGAAGGTCGTGCCTCTGCTGTCCAGCCTGATTACCGTCTAAGCGGCACGGGTAAGCGCCTATGCAAAGCATAATCGACGCCATTGAACAGTGGCTGAAAGACTTCTTAATTGGAGCCATCACTGGCAATCTGTCGAATATGTTTAGCGATGTGAATAACAAGGTCGCCACGATAGCAACCGAAGTTGGAAAGACGCCGGAGTCCTGGAACTCCGACGTTTTTTCCATCATCCTCACGCTGTCAAGAAACGTGGTTGTACCCATAGCAGGGCTTGTCATAGCCGCTGTCCTGACCTACGAACTGATCAGCATGATTGTAGACAAGAACAATATGCACGATATTGACACCTTCATGTTTTTCAAATGGACGTTCAAGTCAGCGGCAGCGGCTATCATCGTTAATCATACCTTTGATTTCATCATCGCCATTTTTCAAGTGGCGCAGACCATGGTACAACAAAGCGCCGGGGTCATAGATACCAATGCGAGTATCGACATTTCCTCGGCTCTTGCGGATATTACCACCCAGCTCCAGGCAATGGGGCTGGGTGATCTGTTCGCCCTCATGCTGGAAACGTGGATTGTTTCCTTTGCCATGAAAGCCATGGGGCTTTGTATCACGGTCATTCTGTATGGAAGAATGATAGAAATCTACATCTATGCCAGTGTCGGCCCGGTGCCCTTTGCCACATTTATGAACCACGAATGGGGCAGCATCGGCACGAACTATGTGCGGGGACTTGCGGCTCTGGGGCTGCAAGGATTTTTAATCATGATCTGCGTCGGCATTTATGCCGTTCTGGTCAATGCACTTTCCCTGGGCGGGGATTTGCACGCCGCTGTCTGGAGCTGCGCCGCTTATACCGTGCTGCTTTGTTTCAGCCTGTTCAAGACCGGCTCCGTAGCGAAAAGTATCCTGAACGCCCATTAAATTACCGAAAGGAGGTTTCGCATTGGCTTATGTATTCATTACCAAAGACTTGACAGAGGTCAAGGACAAGGTTGCCTTTGGTCTGACCAAGCGGCAGATTCTGTGTTTCTCGCTGGCGGGTGTATGTGGGGTAGGTTCCTATTTTCTGTTCCGCAATACCCTTGGCAGCGACCTTGCCCTCCTTCTTCTGATTGCTCTGGCAGCGCCTTTCATGCTGTTCGGGCTGCATGAGAAGAACGGGCAGCCTTTGGAGAAAATTCTGATAAATATGATCCGGGTGCGGTTCCTTGTCCCAGCGGCAAGACCCTACCGGACGCAAAACCGATTTGCCGCCTTGGAGCGGCAGGAACGTTTCAATAAGGAGGTTGAAAAACTTGTTTCCATTCCGAACAAAACCACCGGCAAGGACAGCCGTGGGCTGGGAACATCTCGTGATCCGGCCAGACACCAAGCTGTCGCCCGCAGACCGCAGGCGGGTAGAAAAAGCCATAAGACGGGCAAAAAAGGAAGGTAAGATTGCCCGCACCGCCCAGCAGACCATTCCCTATGAAGAAATGTATCAGGACGGTATCTGCCACATCCAGAACCAGCTTTACAGCAAAAGCGTCTGCTGTGAGGACATCAATTACAAAGAAGCGTCTGATGATGAAAAGGCGGTTCTGTTTGAACTCTACTGTAAACTGGTCAATTACTTCGGCTCGTCCGTGGGCTTTGAACTTTCTGTTATCTGCTATCCGGCGGATATGGAGGAATACAGAAAGCTGCTGGCAATTAAAGCCCAAGGCGACCAGCACGATGTGATCCGCAAAGAATACAGCGATATGCTGGTGCGTCAGGTTTCCAAAAGCCGCTATGAGCGCCGTATCTGCCTGACCTACACCATTGAAGCGGACACCATCAAACAGGCTCGCTCCCGTCTTTCCCAGATTGAAGGCGACGTCATCAACCGTTTCAGGGCTTTGAACGTAGAAACAAAACCGATGGACGGTTATGAAAGGCTGTCGGTATTCCACAAATGCCTGCATCTGGAGGAGCCGAGAAAGTTCCGGTTCAACTGGGATTCCCTCAACCAAACCGGGCTTTCCAGCAAAGACTATATTGCGCCCAGTTCTTTCTTCTTTAAGGACGGGCGATACTTCCGCACAGGGGCGACCTTTGGTGCGGTTTCTTTTTTGCAGATACGGGCAACCAAGATTTACGATACCCTGTTGGATGACCTTCTGAATCTGGAAGGCAGTCAGATCGTCAGTATCCACGCCAAAGCCCTCGACCAGAATGCCGCCCTTAAAATGGTCAAACGGAAACTCAGCGATTTGGACAAGGCAAAAATTGACGAACAGAAACGGGCGGTTCGCTCCGGTTTTGATATGGATATTCTGCCGCCCGACCTTGTGACCTTCGGTAAGGAAGCCCAGAAACTTCTGGAAGCGTTGCAGAGTCAGGATGAGAAAATGTTCCTTGTGACCATCCTCATTTCCCATGCGGCAGCCAACCGCCAGAAGCTGGAGAATCTGATTTACTCCGCCAACGGTATCGCCAACACCCATAATTGCGACCTCATCCGTCTGGACTACCAGCAGGAACAGGGATTTATGTCCGCACTTCCCATCGGTATCAATCAGGTGGAAATCCAGCGTGGGCTTACCACCAGCGGGACGGCAATCTTTTTGCCGTTCCGTGCCTGCGAAGTGTTTCAGCCGGGTGGTGTCTACTATGGGCTGAACGCCACCACCAACCGCATGATACTGGCAGACCGAAAGACGCTAAAGTGTCCCAACGGAATCGTGCTGGGCACTCCCGGCAGCGGTAAGTCCTTTAGCTGCAAACGAGAAGCAACCGACGTGTATTTGCATACTGCTGATGACCTGATTTTCCTTGACCCGGAACATGAGTATTCTTCCCTTGCCGAGCAGCTTGACGGTCAGATCATCCGGCTTGCCCCGGACAGTGACGATTACATCAACCCTCTGGACGTGGACTTAGCCACAGATACCGGCGAAAACCCGCTTCTGATGAAAGCGGACTTTATCATGTCTTTCTGTGAATTGATTTTGTCTGCTTCACAGGGCGGCTTGAAGCCCATTGAAAAGTCCGTTATTGACCGCTGTATTCCGAAAATTTATCGGGAGTACATCAAAGACCCCAGACCGGAGAATATGCCGATTCTGGGCGACTTGTACCGGTGCCTGCGGGAACAGGAGGAAAATCAGGCACAGGAACTTGCCACGGCGCTGGAACTGTATGTAACGGGTTCTCTTTCCTATCTGAACCACAGAACCAACGTCAATATCAATAACCGTGTGGTTTGTTTTGACATCAGCGGTCTGGGACAGAACCTGAAAAAGCCCGGTATGCTGACGGTGCAGAATAATATCTGGCAGAGAACTACCGTCAACCGCTATGCCGGAAAGACCACCCGCATTTTCTTAGATGAGTTTCACTTGCTCCTGAAGGAGCCGCAGACGGCGGCTTATACAGCAGAAATATACAAGCGTTTCCGAAAATGGAATGGAATCCCAACTGCTTTGACACAAAATGTAAAAGACCTTTTGGACAGCCCGGAGATTGAGAACATTCTGGAAAACAGCGACTTTATCCTCATGCTCAATCAAGCTGCCAGCGACCGCCAGATTCTTGCCCAGCGTCTGGGTATCTCTCCGCAGGAGCTGACCCATATCACAAACAGCGGTGCCGGAGAAGGACTTCTGTTCTTTGGCGACAAGATCATTCCGTTTGTGGATAAATTCCCGACCAATACCCGGCTTTACAAAGTAATGACCACCAAGCCTGCGGATTTGGCAGCATAAGGAGGACTGCCGCATGAAGAAAAAAGCAAATATCTATGACAGCGATGACGCCCAGCGCAGTAAACGCCTGTCCTTTACCCCGGAGGAACGTGCCGCTTATGCCCAGCAGAAAGCGGAGGTGTTAGGTCAGAAACTGGAGCAGGCTAAAAAGAAAATCCCCAAGAAGAAAAAAGTACGCCTGCAAAAAGAGTTTGACCCGCAAAAAAGCCGGATGAAGCATACCCTTCGCTTTGAGGAAGTGGAGAAAAAGCGTGGCACGGAGCCGTTGCCGAAAAAGGCGGGCAGGCGTATGGTGCAGACTGCCAGCGCCGCCGCCCACTCCAAACTGTATCAGGTGGAGGAAGAAAACGTCGGCACAAAAGCTGCCCATCGTACTGAACTTACCGGAGAAGCGGCTGCAACCATGGCGGCTCATGCTGCCCGTGTCCATCATCAGAACGCACCTTATAAAAAGGTGGAAAAATTACAGCGTCAGCTTAATCAGGCAAATGTGAATGCCGCCTACCGTGCCGCTGTCCGGGATAACCCGGAATTACAGACCAGCCATGTGAAGCGGTTCGTTCAGAAACAGCGTATCAAACGCCAGTATGCCAAGGAATACCGCAAAGCCCAGAAAGCCGGAAGCAAAGGTTCCGCAGCGGCAAAGAAAGCGAAAGATGCGGTCAGCAGTACTGGGCAGGCGGCTATCACTGCCATTAAAAATCATAAGGGTGGTCTGGTTGTGATCGTGGCGCTGGTACTGCTGGTTATCATGGTATTTTCCTCTCTTTCGTCCTGTTCCGTGATGATGGAGGGAGCCATGGGTTCCATCCTGGGCACTTCCTATACTTCGGAAGACCCGGACATTCTTCAGACAGAAAGCAACTACACCGCTTTGGAATCGGAGCTTCGGAATGAACTGGCAAACATCGAAAATACTTATTCCGGTTATGACGAGTACCGCTATGACGTGGACAACATCGGGCACAACCCCAACGAACTGATTTCTTACCTGACTGCCAAGTTTGACGCATTTACCCCGGAACAGGTGCAGGCGGAACTGGAAGCGATTTTTGAGAAGCAGTACAGTCTTACCACCCGTGCAGAAACAGAAATTCGCTACCGCACCGAAACCCGAACCGGCACCACCACAAGCACCGACCCTGTGACCGGGGAAACCACCACCGAGGAGTACACCTATGAGGTGGAGGTTCCGTATGAGTACCATATCCTCTATGTGACCCTTAGAAATAAGGGCTTTGGCACAGTTGCGGTGGAGGGTTTGACGGAGGACGAAAAGACCCAGTATGCCGCTACGCTTTCCATGAAAGGTAATAAGCCGTATCTGTTCGGGGATGACATTTATGCCAATGAAAGCCCCGGCGAGGATTATGACATTCCCGGAGAAGCACTGGCAGACCCGGATTTTGCTGCCCTTATTACAGAAGCAGAGAGATATCTGGGATTTCCCTATGTCTGGGGCGGCTCCAGTCCAAGCACCAGCTTTGATTGCAGCGGTTTTGTCTGTTACGTTTATACCCATAGCGGCGTCCATAACCTGCCCCGTACCACGGCGCAGGGCATTTATAACCAGTGCGCCCACATTTCTCCATCGGAAGCAAAACCGGGAGACATTATCTTTTTTACCGGCACTTACGATTCTCCGGGGCCTGTCAGCCATGTGGGAATCTACGTCGGCAACAATATGATGATTCACTGCGGCTCCCCGATCCAGTACGCACGGACTGACAGCAGTTACTGGACACAGCACTTTTACGCTTTCGGGCGTTTGAATTAAAGGAGGTAGTATCACTTGAACAACAAATTACAGAAGGTCATTGCAGAGATTGAAAAGGTCAAAACCAAGATTTCTGCCCAGCAGACCCATTTACGGGAGCTGGAACAGCAAAAAACAGAACTGGAAAACACAGAAATTGTCGGCATGGTTCGTGGGCTGGATGTAGCCCCGGAAGAACTTGCCGCATTTATCAAGGCGTTCCGCAGCTCCACTGCCGGGACGCCTGATTTTATGGAAAAGAAGGAGGACGATGAAAATGAATATGAAGAAGCGTAAGCGTTTGGTGGGCACAGTTTGTCTGATGTTGTCCATGCTCTTACTTACCGTGCCCCTGCTGGGGATGGCGGCGCTGCCTGTTTCAGCAGAAACGGAGGAACTGCCGGAGTGTATCTGTGACACAAAATGCACCACGGAAGTGCCGAATCAGGCGTGTCCGGTGTGTAAAGACCATGCGGAAAACTGTACCGGGCAGGAGTCGGAACCGGATAACCTTCCCTGTCTTTGTGAAAAGCAATGCACAAAGGAGGATCACAATACCCAGTGTCCTGCCTGTGCCACCGCACTTGATTATTGTACCGCTCCTCCCATAGAAGAACCGGCAGCCTGCATTTGCACGGATCGGTGCCAGGACGGTGCTGTGAACCCGGACTGCACCCTTTGCCAGTCTGACCTTTCCCAGTGTGTCGGTAAGGAGCCGGAGCCGCCTACGGAACCAGAACAGCCTACTGACCCCGAACAGCCTACGGAGCCGGAACAGCCCACGGAGCCAGAACAGCCCACAGAACCCAAGGTATGTACCTGCACGAAGAAATGTGTGGATGGCGCAGTCAATACCGATTGCCCGCTCTGTAAGGATGACCTTACCCAGTGTGCAGGCAGGGAGCCGGAAGTTATTGAACCCAAGTTTACCATTTCCATCATGGAGCCTGACGGCTGGTACACCAAAAAGGCGGATGTGAAAATCCGTATTAAGGATGTAAACGGAACCGGTTGGGAAACGGTGGAAGCCAAAATCAACAGCGGCGGCAGTTGGATGGATTTAACGGATTCTCTTGTGGATACGGATAAGGTGTTTCTGGAAATTTCCGAAAACTGTACGGTCTATGTGACGGTTACGGACAAGAATGGAAAATCTCATACGAAGAATCGCTATGTGGAAGTTTTTGACCGGGAAGCCCCTACTGTCCGTGCAGGGATTGAGGGCAAGCTGCTTTATGTGGAAGCAAACGATGACCTTTCCGGCGTGGATAAAATTTATGTCTGCGGCAATTCCTTTTCCGAACTGACCAACGGTACGCTGGACATTCGTCTGGAGGATTATGCAGATAACTACGAAAAGATTACCATTCAGGCGATAGACCATGCAGGCAATAAAAGCCGTATGACCCAGCTTTCCAACCCTTATTATGAGGAGCCGGAAAAAGACAATGATAAGCCTTCCGGTTCCGGCACCAATACTCCTGTCACCCAGATACCGCCAACCCAGACGAATCCCGGCACAGGTACTACCCAGACACCGGCAGGCTCCGTCAGCACGGGTACTTCCGGCGGGCAGACTGCAAAACCTACGGGAAATGGCAGCACTATTTCCAAAACTGAGGAAACCGAAAAAGACCCGTCTGCGGTAAAACCTGTGGAGGACACAGAAAAGGAATCCAACCCGTTTACCCCAGAGGGAACCGGTACAGTGGTGGATAATGCCACCGGCAGCGATGACAAGGAATTTTACACCATTTCCACCCCGGACGAAAATATCTTTTATCTGGTCATTGACAAACAGCGTGACGGCAACAACGTGTATTTCTTAAATGCTGTAACAGAGAGCGATCTTGCGGCACTGGCACAAAAAGATGCTGCAACCCAGCCCGTTGCCCCTGTGGAGCCGGAGCAGACTACGCCACAGGAACCGGAAGAATCTACGGAACCCGAACAACCGATTGAGGAACCCGAACAGCCTGCCAAGAAAAGCAACAGCACGATGTTGATTGTCCTTATCGTGGCACTGGCGGCTGGCGGTATCGGCTACTACTTCAAGGTCTATAAGCCGAAGCATGAGCTGGACGATGCCGAGGACATCGACGATTTTGAGTTCGAGGGCCCGGAGGAGCCTGCGGTAAATGAGGATGAGATTTCCCAAGAGGAAGTTACGGAGGAAGATGTTCTGACTGAGGAGGAAGAAGCCGAACAGCGCAGGCTTTACGAGCAGGACATGGACGACGTACCGATTGAGGGCGACGATGACCTTGTTTTCTGATAACCCCAAGCTGGAACAGATGATGAGGCAGAAACCTACCGGGCGGCAGGTGCTGGAAGCAACCCCGGCACCTGCCCCTGATTCCCCCTGCTATCAGTGTAGTTATGGCAGGGGGCGGCGCTGTGTGGGGTTTTGCTACAAGGAGCTTATGAATGGAAGGAGGAAAACTGCATGAAATTAGTGATTGCAGAAAAGCCCAGCGTTGCCCAGAGCCTTGCGGCGGTGCTGGGAGCAAAGGAACGTGGGCAGGGATATTTACAGGGAAACGGCTACATTGTGAGCTGGTGCATCGGTCATCTGATTGGACTTGCTGCTGCGGACAGCTATGACGCCAAATATTCCAATTGGTGCTATGAGGATTTACCGATTATTCCGAAGCATTGGAAATATACGGTTGCCCCGGACAAAAAGGAACAATATGAAGTGCTGGTATCGTTGATGAACCGCACGGACGTGGAAAGCCTTGTGTGTGCCACCGATGCCGGACGGGAGGGCGAACTGATTTTCCGGCTGGTCTACGACCATGCCGGGTGTAAGAAGCCTTTTGAACGCCTGTGGATCAGCAGTATGGAGGACGCTGCTGTCCGTGAGGGCTTTCAGTCCCTGCGTCCCGGTTCGGACTATGACCGGCTGTACGAAGCTGCCCTTTGCCGAGCCAAGGCAGATTGGCTGGTAGGGATTACCGGAACCCGGCTGTTTTCCACCTTGTACCGGAAAACCTTAAACATCGGCAGAGTTATGACCCCGACCCTGGCATTGGTGGTAGACCGGGAAGCTGCCATTTCTGAGTTTAAGAAAGAAAAGTTTTACACCGTGGTTCTGGACTGCGGGAAATTCACTGCTTCCAGTGAACGTTGTGAAAACCGCAAAGCCGCCGACCATCTGACAGCCGCCTGCAGCACGCAGGCGGCTGTTGTCAGGCAGGTGGAGAAAAAGCAGAAATCAGCCCAGCCGCCCAAACTCTATGACCTGACTTCCCTCCAGCGTGATGGGAACCGGCTCTTTGGCTATACCGCCCAGCAGGTTTTAGATTATGCCCAGGCACTGTATGAAAAGAAGCTTCTGACTTATCCCCGTACCGATTCCAACTATCTGACGGAGGATATGAAAGAAACCATTCCCGGACTGTGCGATATGGCAGCGTCCATGGTGTCATTTGCAGTTCCGGCTTTTGAACGGGATATTTCCCGTGTCATTGATAACAGCAAGGTCAGCGACCACCATGCGCTGCTCCCCACCAGACAGGCCGCAGGTGCAGACCTTGTTTCCCTGCCTGCCGGGGAACGCAATATTTTAACGCTGGTCATGGCACGGCTTCTTACCGCTGTTGCGCCAAAGCACATCTATGAGGACACTTCCGCTGTGCTGGAGTGCGGCGGCACCTCTTTTACCGCCAAAGGACGTGTCATTACCGCTGCCGGATTCAAGGAATTGGAGCAGGCATTCTTCTCCACGCTGAAGAAGAAACCGGAGGACGATACCAAAGAGGACGCTGTGGCACTTCCGCCCCTTACAGATGGGCAGACCTTTGAAAAAGTAAAGGCTTCTACCAAAGAGGGAACCACCAGCCCGCCCAAACACTTTACGGAAGATCTGCTTCTGTCAGCCATGGAACACGCCAGTGCAGCGGAATTTGCAGAGATTGGCGACGTGGAGCGCACCGGGCTTGGAACGCCTGCCACCCGTGCTGGAGTGCTGGAGAAGTTGGTGCGTGGCGGTTTTCTGGAACGCAAAGGCAGACTGCTTCTGCCCACGAAAAAGGGCTTTAATCTGATTGTGGTATTGCCAGACACCATGAAGTCGGCACACCTGACTGCCCAGTGGGAAGCGGAGCTAAAAGCTGTGGAGCGTGGCGAACAGGCTTCTGCGGTCTTTCTTGAGGGCATTGAAAAACTCATATCTGATCTGGTTGCCCAGTACCATGCTGTTTCAGCGGATACTTCCCTGTTTCAGCAAAGAGAAGTCATTGGTAAGTGCCCACGCTGCGGCTCCGATGTGCTGGAGGGCAAGAAGAATTTTTACTGTTCCAACCGGGAGTGCCAGTTTGCCATGTGGAAGGATGACCGCTTTTTTACTTCCAAGCACAAGGAACTGACGAAACCCATGGTGGCAGCACTGCTCAAGAATGGACGTATTAAGATGAAGGGGCTGTTCAGCGAGAAAAAAGGCGTCCTCTATGACGCTGTGGTGGTGCTGGCAGATACCGGCGACAAATATGTGAACTACAAACTTGAACTGCCGCCCCGCCAGAATAAGAATGGAAAGGAGTAAGCTATGGCTGATGGAAAGAACAATCAGACCCTTATGGGCACACCGGAAGAACTGCACCAGTTGGCAGTGGCACTTGACGAGTTTGCCGAAGATTATGATACCTATGAATATCGGGATAACATCGAAGATAAGGAAGAACACATCCTCTCTCTGGAACGGTCTTTGACGGAACAGGACACAGACAGTATCCGTGGCTATCTGCTGGATTTTGCTAATGGAGATAGAGGTACGGAAGGATTTGCAGACGCCGAAATGCTGTTGAAGCAGATGGACGCATTGATTCCCCAAAAGTCCGGTACCGTATTGAATCTGTACGGTTCTATGGGTTTTGACTATAACATGATTCGGATTACCAACATGGAGCCGGAACAGGTAAAGGCAGTTTTGGAAGAAATGATTGGCACGATTCCGGAAGAACAGATTGATAACGTGGAAGCCTATTTGGAGCAGGCAGGCGCTCATATCGAGCAGATCGGCGGAAGTTACAATGATTTTTCCCCGCATTTCCCCGTCATGCTGGAATATGACTTTGACGCAAATCAGGTCTATGTCCCTGCCGCCGAACCGGAACTGGGCACCTTTACCATCTATCAGCTTAAATCCGGCGAGGAACTGCATTACCACCGTTTTGAACCGTTGGAACGGTTAGAGCGCTTCGGGCTTTTTGTAGACCCGGACAATTATGAAAAAGTCTATACCGCCGATGTGCCGGAGGATGGCAGTATCATGATGAAGCTGGAGAACATCTACAAAACCTTTAATCTCCATCGCCCGGAGGACTTCAAGGGGCACAGCCTTTCCGTGTCGGATGTTGTGGTGCTTCATCAGGAGGGAAAAGATACCGCCTTCTATGTGGATTCCATCGGCTTTGAGGAAGTGCCTGCCTTTTTCAAACAGGAACCGGACAGGTTCCGTTATTACATTACAGAGGATTCCGTACAGCGTGGCACCTATCCGTATGTGGATGAAACAGCCTTGAAACGTTTTACCAGTCAGCTTCATAAATATGAACAGGGCACGATCAGCGCCTATGGCTATCTGGAATACAGTAAACCCTTAACTGAGGAACAGATAAAGGACTATGCCCTCACGCCTTCTCCCCAAAATCATCTGGAAACCGTGGAAAAGACGGAGGAACAGAACTATAACCAGATTGACGGGATTTTGAACAACCTGCCTGCGGACGAAGCCGCCATTTCCATTGATGGCGGTTCCCTCTATCTGGCTGTCCAGACCTGTGACAGCGGCTATGATTACACCTTTTTTAATCAGGAGTTTGAAGAACTGGACGGAGGACAGCTTGACAACCCGGAGTTTTCTATGGCGCAGGCAATTTATGAACTACTTTCAGATGAAGGCTGGGAACAGGCTAAACTGGAAGCCACGGATTATGATACCCTGATGGAACGGTCGGAAGCTGCCGAGCGTGACAAGCGGATTTGTATGCAGGCAACGGCGTATGCTCAGGAAGTGCTTTTTGACGCTGGTCTTGAAGATGATATTACCATTACGGGAGCAAAAGTTTATGTCAGTCCCTTTGTCGATTCTGACAAGCCGGATTATGACGTACTGCTGGAATATGAGGGCGATATTCGGGAGGATGATTTTTTCAATCTGCTCCATGAGCAGACCTGTATGATTGACGGAAAAACTGTGGACTTTAACCCTATTACTCCGGCAAAATCCGGCAACATCAAAGAATACCTTGCCGCTTTGGAACAGCAGGCAGAACAGGAAACCATACCTGCCAAGGAGAATGAAATCCTTCGGGTGGTTCCTGTGGGCAGGTTTGAACGTTACATTGAACCCAGCGAAATTACCCAGGATCAATATATCATAAAAGGCGGTATTCTGCTTTCGCCCTGTGCTTCTAACCCGGATTTTTATGAGTCCACCAACCGTGCCTTGAATGGCAGATATATTGACGCTCAGATTTATGAGGTGGCACAGCGGAGTAAAAAAGGAAATCCCACTGCTTTCCGCAAGGCACAGGACGCTCCGGTAGAAAATCCGCTGGAGCCTGTGGGTAAGGAAATCGGGATTATCAAGGCTGGCGGGATACCCTGCGGTCTGGTGTTTCAGCATGAGATGGAAGGCTTTGAACTGCAAGATCACACCATTCTGCTTCAGAAGGAACGGGACGCCCACGGGAATTATTACAGCGGGCTGAGTTTTGATGGAATGATGGTAAAGATGCCCCAGATGTATGCTGCGGTCACAGATGAGCATGGAAAAGTGACTGCTTTTCGCCGGATGCGGGAAAAGGACTTTTCCAGACAGAAGCCCCAGGAGACAGAAAAAAAGCCGTCCATTCGGGAACAGCTTGCGAAAATCCAGCCTGTGAAAAGTCCTGTAAAACCGTCTGCCAAGCATAAGGAAACAGAGAGGTAACGCCTATGGGACTGACAAAATATGAGCAGGAAACCATTATCAACTTTAACGAAAAAGAAAAGCTCGCTTCGGTCTATACCCACAATCTGGGGTTGCAGAATACTCTGCTTTCCCTGTGTGAGAGCCATCCGGCGCAGGTCAGACAAACAAGCGGCGACCGTTACGGCAGCATGACCTTTGAGCTGCCCAAGAAGTGGGTAAAAATCGCACCGCCACGGGTGCTGTCAGAAGCCCAGAAAAAGGTGCTGGAGGATATGAACCGGAGAAATCAGGAACGCAGAAAATGAAAAAGCAGGCAGGTATCTTAATGACACCGCCTGCCATGCTACTTCGCAGCTTTCATTCGTTCAATAAATTCAATCATCAGGCTGACATCCGCATCGGACATCGAATAAATATAATCTATGGCTTTCTGCTGTATGAGCGTGGTCGCCTTACCTTCATTGAAAAATTCCATGGGTGTGACACCCAGATATTCGCAGATATATAAAAACTCGCTCATAGACGGGAGCGATCTTCCAGATGTAATACTGCGGATGTAGCTGGTGCTGTGCCCTAAATCAAGGCTCATTTTTCGCTCCGACACCTGTTTTTCTTCCCGAAGCTTTGAAATTCGGTCACGGATAAACTGTTCTTCCATCATCATCCCTCCTGTGGATAATGATAATTCACACCAGCCTCAAAACCGAGCGATTATAACGCTTGTTTGTGTTGAAGTGCGTACTATTTTCGCTTATAATGTAAAAGCGTGGGCGATTATAGTTTTTACCAAGGAGGATGATATTATGAGCATGAGGAAAATATACAGAAAGATTGCCAAAGAACACGGCGTCAGTCCCAAGGAGGTCAGAGAAGAAATACAGGCAGCTATCACACAAGCCTATGAGAATCCGCCGGATGACAACATCACGGTTGCTTATCAGAACCGTGTGCCAAGGAAGGGCAAAATTCCAACGCCGGAAGAATTTATTCGATATGCTGCAAACCAACTGAAACAAGAAAGTAAATAAGTTATCTCATACGCACCCAGAGCCGAAAGTCCATCGGTTCTGGGTGTTTTCATTTTGGAAAGGAGGACACAATGGCAAGCAGATGGTTTACCTACATCTCGGAATTGGCGGAGCAGACTCAGAAAGAAGTTACCCACTCGCCCCAGAACTGGCGGCGATTTCTGACTACCGCTTCCCGGTTCTATAAAAGCTATGATTTTGATGACCAGCTTTTGATTTACGCCCAGCGCCCTAATGCAACAGCCTGTGCAGAGATTGAAGTCTGGAACAACAAAATGCACCGCTGGGTCAATGCCGGTTCCACCGCTATCGGTCTGATACGCAAAGGGACTGGCGGAAAACCCTACATTCAAAACGTCCATGACGTTGCCGATACCCACCCGGTTCGGGGCGGTAAGAATCCCTGGCTTTGGAAAATGGACGAGGAATACCAGACAAAAGTGGTCGCAAGGCTGGCGGAGCAGTTCGGCTCCCCGGAGGGCGCTTCCTTGGGCGACGCCATTATGGAAGCGGTCAGCCGTGTGGTGGACGAAACCTATGGGGAATATCTTCGTGACCTGCATTATGAGGTTGCAGACAGTTTTCTGGAGGAACTGGACGAACTCAACAGAGAAGTCCTGTTCCGCAATACCATGAAAGCCAGCGTACAGTATGCGGCGCTGACCCGCTGCGGGCTGGACGCTTCCCGGTACATCGACGATGAAGATCTCATCGGGATTACCAACTTTAACAACGTGGGAACCCTTGCCTGTCTGGGTACTGCCACTGCTGAAACAAACCGTATTGTCCTTCTGGAAATCGGAGAAACCATCCGTGCAGCCCAGTTGGAGCAGTCGAAAAATTTGGCGAAAAAGCCTATTGCCAAACAGACAGAGGTATCCTATAATGTAAACGAACAGTTTAACACATTAAAGCGTGAAAGGAGCAGCGACGATGAGCGAATTGACATACACCAACCAGAACGGGTATCAGATTCCGAATCTGATGGTAGACAGCAAGGAGAACGAGCCGGAAACCCTGACCCGCTTCGGCAGGACGAGAGAAAAATATTTGATGGAACACAGGAAGGGCTTTTACACAGCAATGCTTCTGAAAGGAACCCTTTGGACACACCTGACGCAGATCGACCAGACAGCCAACGAGCAGATGGACACTCTGACAGCAGAACTGGCAGCCAGGGAAGGCGTGACAGAGAAACTGAAAGCCAACAATCAGATGGAATGGGTGCAGCGGATGAACAACATCCGTCAGAGAGCCGAGGAAATTGTGATGGCAGACCTGATTTACAGCTAAATAGAGATATGGAAACGGCAGGTGGCGAGCCTGCCGTTTTGTCATCTGTGGAGTTGGATGAACCTTTCGCCAAAAGCAAAGCTACGTTTACCCAGATATCTCTTTTCCCAACTGTAGAGGAACAGATAGAACATATTGCCCAGTCGAAAACGGAGGAAGCACCCTCCATTTTTTCTGTGGGAATGGTGCCGGATTCTGTGGTAGACCGTATCTTGTCTGGTGGAACCAATGAACTTGCCGGGGCGCTTCGTATCTATGCCCGGTATCAGGCACAAGTCCCAGCAGATGAAATGGCGGTCTATCTGTCCCAGGAATACCGCACTGGCGGGCGTGGTTTTACGGTGGACGGTACTCCTTATGCAGTCTGGTTCGATGAAAACGGGTTTGCTATCAACAGTGGGAAAGCTGCCAGATACAACAGCGAAAGCCTGCGCCTGTCATGGAAAGAGGTAGAAAGCCGCATCCGTTCTCTTGTGGAACAGGGAAAATATCTTGCCCCAGACCGTGCAGCTCAGGTGCCGGAAAATGAACGAACAGAACTAGCGGCACAGCTTTGGTATCTGCGGCAGGATTTGAGCGACGAAGCCAGAGAAGCAGGATTCCTTCCCATTATCCATGAATTTTATATGGGAAAAGGTGGTTTCCCTGATAATACCCAGAGAATCAGCGAAGCCCTCAAAAACCCGGAAATGCTGGAGAATATCATCAGCGAAGTCAAGGGGTTCTGCATGGCTTATGAAGCAGACAGAGAACTCTTACGGTTCCATTTCCACCGCCCGAACCAGCTTTTACAGCGGCTGGAACGACTGGCGGTTCCCGATAAGGTCTTTCCGCTGACAGAAGGTTTTACCGAACAGAAGCCTGATTTTATCACGGAGGATGAAATCAATACGGAAGTTTCACGGGGCGGCAGCTATTCGGACAGCAGGTTGGCAGCCTATGTGTTTTTCCATAACCATACCGACCGCAAGGAACGGCAGGATTATCTAAAAAATGCCTTTGGTATCGGTGGTGGCGGTTATATGGAGAAAGATGTCTGGCACGATGGCAAGGGCTTACGGATTAAGCGTACCTATCACAAGGAATATGCCAAGGAATTTCTGAACTGGAATCAGGTGGAACGGCGTATGAACCAACTGATAGATTCTGACCGCCTGCTGTTCCCGGAGGATAAAGCAAAATTCCCGGAATATGAGCGTTATGTGCTTTCCCGGAATGTAGATACCCTCTTTGCCTATGCACCGGAGCTGCGCCCCTATGTGGCAGAAAGTTTTGGCGAAGGCTGGAAAAAAGTCCGCCGGATGCTGGACGATACAGAAAAGACAGATATGCTGCTCTCTGCGATGGCAGAGAAGTTACAGTCCATGTCCCCCTCAGATCGTGGGTATGAAGCCTGTACCAAGGCGTATGACCGTCTTTCTGCTTATAAAGATGGAACCTTCTCTCTGCTCCATACGCCTGCGGCGGCTCCCGAAAAAACGGTAAAGCCGAAAATCGACCATCGGGAACAGCCCCAAGATGCGGCGAAGTCTGCCCTGCAACGCTTGAAAAAGCAGGCTGGGAAACCGGAAAAAGGAATGGAACAGCTTTCCTTTGACTTCTCAGGCGATACATTTCAGACCATGCCGGAACCGGCAAAGGAACCGGCTTCCCTTACTCCGAAGCAGCTTTATGAAGCGGCTCTGCCGGAATTAACAGCCTTAATAGAAAAAAGCGAGATTTATCCTTTCCTCCGTGACCGGGATACAGATGTACTGGACGCCCAGGAGGAACTGGCAGGCAAGCTGGACGAATTGTTGTCCGGCATGAAAGAAAGCAACGCTGCCCTTTATGAAGCATATACCACCCTGCCGGAGTTTCGGGAATATCTGATTGATGATATTTTAGAACGCACTTATCAGGATGTGGCAACCGATACCCGCACCAGCGTGGAACAGCATGAACATGATTCGGCTGCTCCTGTCTGGGTTACTGAAAAAGCACAGCCGGAAGAACCGGAGAAACCGGAAACAACTGCCGCCCTGGGCGATTCAGACCTTCAAACTGAGGTTACTAAGGGAAACACTCAGCCACAGCCCGAAGCAACTGTCGAAGCTGCCGGGGCGGGCAACCCAGAGGAGATAAAAGCCCCTGAAACGCAGCAGAACCTTACCCCGCTTGCGGAAGAATATCTGAAGCTGAAAGCGGAACACCCAGACACTTTGATTGGTGTACGGGTTGACGATCATTTCCTGTTCTATGGAAAGGACGCCGAGATTGCCGGAGCTGCCTTGAATACCCATGTGCTGACACGGGAAATTTCCGGTCTTGGAGAAACGGAAGTCACAGGCAGTGCCATGAGCTGGCAGGCTCTGGGAGAAAAACTGCGGTCACAGGGCAACAGCGTAGTCTTTGCACAGCCGGATGGAGCCGGTTATCAGGTCATTCAGAAGCTGGAAGCCGCTGACTTCATTCCATTGGGTATGAAGCTTACCGAAAAAGACCGTACCTATACGGTAGACAGTGTGGATTACAGCACCGGTAAAGTCAGCCTGCGGGACAATACCTTTGCAGGCAGTACCGGCTTTCCGATTTTCAGAAGCGAACCCATTGCCGCTGTCCGGGAATGGGTCAAGGAAACACAGGCGCAGGAAGTAACTTCCCCTGTTATGGAAGCACCGGCACCGGAACAGTCTGACACACCCGTTGCCACTGTACCTGCCATGGAGCAGACAAAAGCAGAAAACTTCCACATCACTGACCCTGATCTGGGTGTGGGCGGCCCGAAAGCCAAGTATCAGGCGAACGTGTCCGCCATCCGGCTGTTAAAGCAGTTGGAAACTGAGAATCGTGCCGCCACTTCCAAGGAACAGGACACCTTATCCCGTTATGTGGGCTGGGGCGGCATTCCACAGGCATTTGAAAGTACCAATGAACGCTGGGCTGCGGAATACGCAGAATTAAAAGACTTGCTTACCCCGGAGGAATATGACGCTGCCCGCAGTTCCACCTTGAATGCCCATTATACTGCTCCTGTGATTATCCAGAGTATGTATGAAGCTGTGGGCAGGATGGGCTTAGAGCCAAAAACCATTCTGGAGCCTGCCATGGGTGTGGGCAATTTCTTCGGACTTCTGCCGGAACAGATGCAGAAGGCTTCCCTTTACGGTGTAGAACTGGATTCCATCACAGGCAGGATTGCAAAGCAGCTTTATCCCGACGCTCATATCACAGTAGATGGGTTTGAGCGTGTGAATTTTGCCGACAACCGTTTCGATCTGGCGGTGGGCAACGTGCCTTTTGGCAACTACCAGCTTGCCGACTCACGCTATAACAAGGAACACTTTTTCATTCACGATTATTTCTTCGCCAAAACCTTAGATAAGGTTCGCCCTGGCGGTATTGTCGCTTTTGTGACTTCAAAGGGCACCATGGATAAGGCAAACACCGCTGTCCGGGAATATCTGGCACAGAGAGCCGACCTTCTGGGCACTGTGCGTCTGCCCAACAATGCGTTCAGTAAAAACGCAGGTACGGAAGTGACCAGCGATATTATCTTCTTGCAGAAACGGGAAGCACCGCCCCAGTATCTGCCGGACTGGGTGGAGGTCGGTCAGACTGCGGACGGTGTGCCTGTGAATAAGTATTTTGAACAGCACCCGGAAATGGTCTTAGGTACGATGGTATGGGAAACGGGTATGTATGGGCAGGAAACCTCCTGTGTACCTCTGCCGGAAGCAGACCTAAAGGAACAGCTTGCCGAAGCGATTACCCACCTGAACGCTCCCGACCGGGCGGCACTTTTACAGTTCGTGCCGGAGCAGAATACCCCAACTGTGGAGGAAGCCCCTGCGGAACTCCGTAATTTCAGTTACACCCAAGTGGGCGGCAAACTCTTTTATAACGAGAATGATAATCTGACCCCGGTGGAAGTGCCTGCCACAACAGCGGAGCGAATCCGTGACATGATTGGGCTGCGTGACATTACCCGTGACTTAATCGAAGCCCAGCTAAATGGCGGGTCTGAGGACACCATCACAGACCTTCAGCAGAAACTGAATACCGCTTATGACAGCTTCCAAGCTAAATATGGGTTGATTAACAGCACCGGAAACAAACGGGCTTTTGAACAGGACAGTTCTTACTGCCTGCTCTGTTCGCTGGAAGTGCTGGACGAGGACGGCAAGCTGGAGCGCAAGGCGGATATGTTCTTTAAGCGCACCATTAACCAGCAGAAATCCGTTGACCATGTGGATACCCCCACGGAAGCCCTTGCGGTTTCTATCGGGGAAAAGGCGTCCGTAGATTTGCCCTTTATGGCGGAGCTTCTTGACCGCCCTGGGCAGGAATCTGAGATTGCGGCGGAACTCTCCGGCGTGATATTCCAGAACCCGGCAAAGAGCCACGGCAATGCCCTAGCAGGCTGGGAAACAGCCGACGAATATCTCTCCGGCAATGTACGCAAAAAGCTGGAAGAAGCACGGGAAGCCGCAGATCGTGACCCGTCCTTTGCAGTCAATGTGTCTGCTCTTGAAAAATCCCAGCCCAAGGAACTGGGAGCTGCCGAGATTGATGTGCGTATCGGTGCAACCTGGATTGATCCGTCTTATTACACCCAGTTCATCTATGAACTCTTAAAAACCCCAGGATATTTACGGGGCGATACTGTTGCCGCCCGGTATTCCGCTGCCACCGGCGAGTGGAACGTCAGCGGTAAAAGCAGGGACAGCGGCAACAACACCCTTGCCTATGTGACCTACGGCACCAAGCGAAAGAACGCTTATTCCATCATCGAGGACAGCTTGAACCTGCGGGACTGCCGTGTGTATGACACCATTCACGATGTGGACGGCAATGAAAAGCGTGTGCTGAATACCAAAGAAACCATGCTGGCACAGCAGAAGCAGGAAATGGTTCGGGAAGCCTTTAAGTCCTGGATATGGAAAGACCCTGCCCGCCGGGAAACCCTGTGCCAGAAATACAATGAGATTTTCAATTCCATTAAGCCCCGTGCCTATGACGGCAGCCATATCCGTTTTTCCGGAATGTCGCCGGAAATCAATCTTAGACCCCACCAGCGAAACGCTGTTGCCCGTATGCTCTATGGCGGGAACAGCCTGCTTGCTCACTGCGTGGGTGCCGGTAAGACCTTCGAGATTGTGGCGGCAGCAATGGAAAGCCGCAGGCTGGGCTTATCCAAGAAAAATCTTGTTGTGGTTCCCAACCATCTGACAGAACAATGGGGAGCCGACTTCCTTCGGTTATATCCCGGTGCCAATGTGCTGGTTGCCACCAAGAAAGATTTTGAACCCCAGAATCGTAAGAAGTTCTGTTCCCGTATCGCTACCGGCGATTATGACGCTGTTGTGATCGGGCACTCTCAGTTTGAGAAAATCCCCCTGTCCCCGGAACGGCAGAAAGCCTTCCTGCAGGAGCAGATCAACCAGATTCTCGATGGCATTGAGGACGCCAAGTCACAGAATGGAGAACGCTATACCATTAAGCAGCTTGAAAAGACCCGTAAAAGTCTGGAAGCAAAGATGGCAAAACTCAATGACCAGACCCGCAAGGACGATGTGATTACCTTTGAGGAACTGGGCGTCGATAAGCTGTTTGTAGATGAAGCCCACGGTTTTAAGAATTTGTTCCTGTCAACAAAAATGCGGAACGTGGCTGGTATCGGTCAGTCCGAAGCCCAGAAATCCAGCGATATGTTTGCCAAGTGCCGCTATCTGGACGAATTGACCGGAGGGCGTGGCGTTGTCTTTGCAACGGGCACTCCCGTATCCAACAGTATGGTCGAACTTTACACCATGATGAGGTATCTCCAGTATGATTTGCTGAAAAGCACCGGGTTAGACCACTTTGATAGCTGGGCGGCTGCGTTTGGCGAAACGGTTACGGCTCTGGAACTGGCACCGGAAGGCGGCGGTTTCCGGGCAAAGACCCGGTTTGCCAAGTTCTTCAATCTTCCGGAACTGATGGCTATGTGGAAGGAATCCGCTGACATTCAAACTGCGGAGATGTTAAAGCTGCCGGTTCCCGAAGCGGAAAATATCACGGTGGTTACAAAGCCAAGCGAATTTCAGAAGGAATTAGTTGCTGAACTGGGAGAACGTGCGGAGGATGTCCGCAACCGTCTGGTGGAACCCAAAGAGGATAATATGCTCAAGATTACGTCGGATGGGCGAAAGCTGGCGCTGGATCAGCGGCTTGCCTTTGCGGAACTGCCCGACGACCCGGACAGTAAAATCAATGCCTGCGTCAAGAATGTGTTGCAGGTCTGGCAGGATACCGAACCCCAGAAAGGCGCACAGCTTGTGTTCTGCGACCTGTCTACGCCCCGTGGGGACGGCTCCTTTAATGTGTACGATGACATTAAGCAAAAACTGATGGCGCAGGGTGTCCCGCCCGAACAGATTGCATTTATCCATGACGCCAAGACGGAAACCCAGAAAGCGGAACTGTTTTCCAAAGTCCGCAAAGGTCAGGTGCGAGTCCTTTTAGGCTCCACTTCCAAGATGGGAGCCGGTACCAACGTACAAAAAAGACTTGCTGCACTCCATCATCTTGACTGTCCATGGCGTCCGGCGGATATTGAACAGCGGGAAGGACGTATTCTCCGTCAGGGCAATGATTTTAAGAAGGTCAAAATTTTCAAGTATGTGACCGAGGGCACCTTTGACGCATACAACTGGGGGCTGATTGAAAATAAGCAGAAATTCATCGGTCAGCTTATGAGCGGCAAGAACCCGTCCCGTTCCTGTGAGGATGTGGACGAAGCTGCTCTGTCCTATGCAGAGGTCAAAGCCTTGGCATCCGGCGACCCACGCATTATGGAAAAGACGGAGCTGGACGGTCAGGTTACAAAGCTGAAGCTGTTAAAAGCCAACCATGAGAATCAGCGTTATGCTCTGGAGGATAAGCTGATTAAGTTCTATCCCCAGGCAATCAAACGGGAACAGGAACTGATTGCCGCTTTAGAAGCAGACATCAAACATCTGGAAGCCCATACCCCTGCGGATAAGGAACACTTTTCCATGACTGTTCTGGGGCAGACCTACACGGAACGCAAAGAAGCAGGTCAGGCGATTATCCATGCCTTTGACCAGCTAAAAGATTTGAGTGACAAGGTGGAACTGGGCGAATACCGGGGATTTCCTATGACCCTCTGGGTGTCTGACAGCGGCTTTTCCCAGAAGCTTCAGATTACCCTAAAGCACGAACTTTCTCACAGTCTGGAACCGGGCAGCGACCCTTCCGGCAACATCACGAGAATTGACAATGCCTTAGACAGCATGAAAGAGAATTTGCAGAAACATCGGGCGGAGCTGGCAAACCTTTTACAGCAGACCGAGGACGCCAAGGTGGAGGTCAAGCGACCTTTCCCAAAGGAAGCGGAACTTGCTGAAAAATCCAACCGGCTGAATGTGCTGAATGTGGCGCTGAACATCGGCGGCAAGGATGCTCCCAAAGACCGGGAACGCCAGCGGCATGACGGTAAGACTTCCATCAAGCGACTCCTGCGCCGGATGGGTGTAGAATCTGCTGCCAGTGCTTCCGCCCCGAAAAAAGAAAATGATTTGGAGGTGGCAATTTAATGAACCCGAAAAGTGGGCGTACCATACCGCTGTACTTCAAGGTATCGCCCCAAGAAAAAGAACTCATCGACAAAAAGATGGAGCAACTCGGTACTCACAACCAGCGGGCGTATCTTCGCAAGATGGCGGTGGACGGCTACGTTGTCCGGGTGGATATGACAGAATTTAAGGAACTGGCGTCACTGCTGCGGAACTGTTCCAACAACTTAAACCAGATCGCCAAGCGTGTGAACAGCACCGGGCACTTGTATGAGGAGGACATTGCAGACTTAAAAACCAGATACGGAGAACTGTGGGGAGCCTTTGGCTCCCTGCTCTCCAAGCTGGAGGATTTGTAACAGGTTCAGGCTTGACTTTCGCACGTTAAAGCGGTATAGTCAAATTGAAACAAATGAGCGATAAGGAGGTTCCCGATATGCTGAGATTTTTCATAAAAGTGCTGCTGTTCCCCATAACCCTTGCCCTGACCTTACTGGTAGCTTTTGCCCGGTTCTTCTGTCTGTTTTCCGGGATGGTTCTGAGTATCATCGCAGGAGCTTTCTTCCTGTTCGGTATGCTGATGCTGTTCATTGGAGAGTGGCAGGGCTTCCTCGGATTCTCCCTTCTGGCATGGGCAATCAGCCCCTACGGACTGCCGGGGGCGGCATCCTGGCTGACGGAAAGGGTGGACGATATAAACAGTATGCTGAAAGCAATTTGATAGCAACACATAAACCGGGCACGGCGGCTGAAAATAGGCTGTCGTGCCCATATTTTATCGGAAAGGAGCCGCCACATGGCAATCTCAAAAATCAAACCCCGTCATGCCAGCGAGGGACGCAGTATCGCTGCTGTGCTGGCGGATCGCATTGACTATGGCAAGAATCCGGAGAAAACAAATGGCGGTCTGTTGGTAACAGGCTATCAGTGTTCTCCCGATACTGCGTGGCAGGAATTTATGGTCAGTAAGCAGATTTACACCGCCACCACTGGGCGCAGACGTGCCCCGGACAAAGACGTGATTTCTTATCTGCTGATACAGTCCTTTGAGCCGGGAACCATTACCCCGGAGGACGCTAACAAGCTGGGCTATCAGATGGCGCTGGAATTTACCGGAGGAGAACATCAATTCATAGTAGCAACCCATGTAGATAAAAAGCATATCCACTGTCACATCGAATTTAACAGTACCGCCTTGGACTGTTCCCACAAGTTCAACAACGTAAAGAACAGCTTCATTCCTCTGCGGAAAATCAATGACCGCATCTGTCAGGAATTTGGGTTGAATATCATTGAGGAACCACAGGACAAAGGCAAACACTATGCAGAATGGGCGGCTGAGAAAATGGGAAAAAGTTGGAAAGCCCGCTTGCGTCAGACCATTGATAAAGTGCTTCCAAAGGTCAGTACCTTTGATGAATTTCTGGAAGCCATGCGGCAGGAAGGTTATGAGGTTGTTCAGAGTAAGAAGATATTAAAATTCCGTGCCCAAGGTCAGGAGCGCTTTACCCGTTCCAAAACACTGGGCACGGATTATACGCTGGAGGCTCTGCAAGAACGGATCGGCAAAACACAACTGCTCAAACGGAAGAAAATCCATCTGCAAAAGGACGGCAAGATCAATCTGCTTATGGATATTCAGGCTCGTCTGCAAGGACGTGGGCCTGGTCTGGAACGCTGGATGAAGATACACAATCTGAAGGAAGCGTCCAAGACTTTGAACTACCTTACCGAACATGGCATTACGGAGTATGCTGTGCTTTTGGAACGGGCTGAAACAATGGCTTCTGATTTTGATTCTGTGTCCACTTCCATCAAGCAGATGGAACACCGCATGGAGCAGATAGCGGCTCTGAAAACCCATATCATCAACTACGCTAAAACACGGGATACCTATGCTGCCTACCGCAGAACGAAGGCGGCAGACAAACCTGCTTTCCGTACTGCCCACGAAGCAGATCTGCTTCTCCATGAAGCGGCTAAACGAGCCTTTGACGCTCAGGGTGTGAAGAAGCTGCCCACGGTTAAAGTTTTGCAAGCAGAGTACACGGAACTGCTGGCAAAGAAAAAAGACGCTTATGAAGATTACAAGCGGCTTCGGAAAGAAAATCAGGAATTGCAGGCAGTCAAGTCTAATGTGGATACCCTGCTCCGTATCGAAGAAGAACAGCAGGAAAAGAAGCTGGAACAGCATCGTTAAGGCAGAAAAAGCTGGGGGTATTGCAATTTGATTTGCTCTACCTCCAGCTTCTTTTTCGTGGTATATACTTGTTAGAAAAACGCTTATGTGCCATTGAGAAAACCTCTCTGATACAGTATAATGGGGTGTCAGGGAGGTGTCTTTATGAAACAACGAATACTAATTATCGAAGATGATTTTACCATACAGGTACAGCTAAAAAACCTCTTATTAAGTAACGGTTATGAGGTCTTTGCTGTTACCGATTTTTCAAAGGTAATCGAGCAGCTAAAGGCTTTTGTACCCCACTTAGTTTTATTGGATATAAAGTTACCGGGAAACAACGGATTTGAAATATGTTCGCAAATTCGCACGTTCTCTGATATGCCGATTGTGTTCGTGACCAGCAGCAACACAGATATGGACGAACTCAACAGTATTATGCTGGGCGGGGACGCATTTATCACAAAGCCTTACAATACGGCGATTTTGCTTGCTAAAATTGCCGCCTTACTTCGACGGGCGTATGCTTCCGGGCAATCAGAAATACTTACATGGAATGGTGCAGCCCTGCATTTGGAAAGTAGCTTTATAGAATACAATGAACAAAAAGCAGAACTTACGAAAAATGAGTTGAAAATCCTTTACTATCTTTTTAAGAATGCAGGAAAAATATGTCCCCGTGGCGATATTATAGATTTTCTTTGGGACAATCAACTTTATGTTGATGATAATGCCCTAAGTGTCAATATGACCCGTATCCGTGAAAAATTGGCTTCCATTGGTTTGGACGGCTTTATCAAAACGAAGCACAGACAGGGGTACACGTTATGAATGGAAAACAGTATTTGAAAAACCAACTGCCTGTTATTTTAATCAATCTGCTGGGTATGCTTGCCCTTGCTTTGTTTTTAATCGCAAACGGAAATCACATTCAAATTGTATTGTTCATTCTTACTGTCTGGCTGATTGCCCTTGTTTCCTGCCTGCTTTTTTTCTATTTCACACGGAAAAAATATCTGAATAAATTGCTTGATATGGCAGAAAAATTGGAGGAAAGATATTTGCTGCCGGAAATTATGCAGGTGCCGGAAAAAGCCGATGAGCAGGTATTCTATCAGATTTTGAAAATGGCAGAAAAGTCCATGCTGGAAAGGATAGGCGAAGTACAGAGGGAACGAAAGGAATATAAAGAATATATTGAGCAATGGATACATGAAGTAAAAACCCCTATCACAGCCATGAAACTGATTTGTGAAAATAACCGTTCCCCTTTTACAAGAGAGTTAATGGCAGAACTTGAAAATATCAATCGGTTTACGGAACAGGCTCTTTATTATGCCCGCAGCGAGCATACGGAAAAGGACTATTCTGTTCGTGAAATCAGTCTTAGCGGTGTGGTACACAGCGCAATCGCAGACAACAAATATCTGTTGCGGCAAAATAATGTGATGATTACGGTAGACGAGATGGAACATAAAGTATATACCGATGATAAATGGGTACGGTTTATTTTAGACCAAATTATCAGTAATGCAGTAAAATATTGCACAGACCAGCCGACATTACACTTCTTTACCGTAAAGAAGAATGACAAAATTGTATTATCCATTGAAGATAATGGCATAGGCATACCACAAAGTGATCTGCCCCGCATTTTTGAAAAAGGGTTTACGGGGCAGAATGGACGGACAATTCATAGCTCTACCGGGATTGGATTATATCTTTGCAAACGTCTTTGTGATAAGCTGGGAATTGAGATTTCTGCCTGTTCTCAGGGTAAAGGAACAACCATATCCCTTTCCTTTCATATCAACGACTTTATTATCGGGGTGCAGGGCTGATACGTCCTGCACTTCTTACATTTTTGTAAGAACTGTGTAAGAAAACTTGATACAAAAACGCCTGTCGATTGATTACAATAAAGGCATGAAAGATTTAAGGAGGCAAGCCAAAACATGAAACCTATTTTGAAATTGGAGCATATCCAAAAGTATTATGGCAATGAGGGAAACATCACAAAAGCCATTAAGGATATAAGTTTTTCCGTAGAAGCAGGCGAATTTTTAGGAATTATGGGAGCGTCCGGTTCTGGAAAAACAACGCTGTTAAACTGCATATCTACCATTGACACCGTAAGCGCAGGACACATCTATTTAGAGGGAGCCGATATTACAGAAATAAAGCCAAAATCTCTTGCCCGATTTCGCAGAGAAAATTTAGGCTTTGTATTCCAAGACTTTAATTTATTGGACACGTTGACAATCTCTGAAAACATTGCGTTAGCGTTAGCAATCAATAAAACTCCGGCAAAAGAGGTAGAACCTTGTATTTTGGATATTGCAAAAAAGCTGAACATCAGTGATATTTTGAACAAATATCCCTATCAGGTTTCTGGTGGACAGAAGCAACGCTGCGCCTGTGCCAGAGCCATGATTAACAACCCTAAATTGCTTTTAGCTGATGAACCAACGGGCGCATTAGACAGTCATTCTGCCCAAATGCTTTTGTCTACCTTTCAGAGTATCAATGAACAGTTGGGAGCAACAATCCTCATGGTAACCCATGACGCTTTTACAGCCAGCTATGCAAATCGTATTCTTTTTTTGCAGGACGGTGAGATTTTAACAGAACTGCATAAAGGCAGCGACAGCAGGAGTGCTTTTTTCAATAAAATTTTAAGTGTCCTTACCATGATTGGAGGAGGACAAAGCCATGTATGCTAAACTGATTTTCAGAAATGCAAAGCGGTCTGTGAAAGACTATCTGATTTATATTGTAACCATGACGATTTGCGTCACGCTCTTTTATTCGTTCCTGTCCATTTCCAGCAGCTACTATAAGCCGGATATTGGCAGCGAATACGATTTTACGTTGTTGAGTGACGGCATGAAAATGGCAATTTGCGCCATTACCCTGCTTTTGTTGTTCTTGATTCGATTTGTCAATCACTATATGCTGCGGCGTAAGCAGCGAGAATTTGCAGTTCAATCTATCATGGGTATGGAACAAAAAACCATTGGCAGGCTTTTCTTTGCAGAAACCTTTGTAATGGGAATGATTTCGATTGCCATTGGTATTTTCTGCGGCGTGTTCTGCTCACAATTTATTACAGCAATGCTACTTCATTCCTACGGGAAAGAATTTCAACTATCGTGGACATTGTTCCCGGATACGGTTCTTTTGACCATTGGCTTCTTTGTTTTGAGTTTTCTGGTGGTAGGGCTATTCAATACCCATACCATTCGGAAAACAAAAATCATAGATATGCTTGCGGCAGACCGGGCAAATGACCCGTCACTAAAGAAGAGCCGCTTCATTGTGATTATGACTATCCTGTTTGAACTATTTGCAGTATGGATGTGCGTGACAGGTATTCAAAAAGTATGGTTCTACTATGACAGCCGTTTTGCCTTGCCGGTTCAAATCATGTTCTGGGGCAACATTATTTTTCCCGCAGTTACTTTGATTTGGTCTGCATGGTGGCTCATCAGAAGAAAAAAATTAGGCTTTCCTAAATTGATTTTTGTCTTACTTGTTTGTTCTGTTCTGAACGCCTTAACAGCAGCAAGTGTACCGTCCCTAATAAATCAGTATTCTTTGCCGTTGGGAGCTGGTACAGTCAACCAATACCTGTTGTTTGTTTTGGTTGATTTGATTTTCTTCATCTGTGCCTTGATATATCTTGCAAGCAGCTTCATCATTGCATGGAAAGAAAAATCTCCGGAGCATAGATACAAAGGCGAGAATCTTTTCTTTTTCGGGCAGCTTATATCGAAACTCCATACCACCAGTAAGACCATGACGCTTATTAGTGTGACTTTAGTGCTTGTCGTTTTTATGTTTGTTGCTGCGCCTATTTTGGTTGGCTGGGCTTCCGGTTATCTGGATATACGTTCAATGTACGATGTGCAGATTTCTTCCAAATATAATAATGTCTATGACGAAGAAAATCTGCCCCGTGACAAGTATGAGATTGTGACAGATTTCCTTATGGAACATGGTATCGAAACGGATCATGATTGTACTTTCAGCATTTATCTTCCAAACAAAGATGATTTTCACAATCGTGTGAAGTATGACTTTCCCGTTGCGGCGATTTCATTGAGTGATTACAATACGATTCGGGAAATGCTGGGCTATGAGCCTATTTTCTTATCGGAAAATGAGTTCACAACCCAATGGCAGTCAATCGCAACAGAGGAAGAACGGAATGACTTTTTGGGGAAGCATTCCAGTATTATGACGGACGCAGGGGAATTGATTCTTTCTAAGCAGCCTTATTACACAGAAGCAATCGGGGAAACAGTTTATAATTCATATACAAATGTACTCTATGTATTCCCGGATCGTGTCTGTGAAAAGCTACTCCCAGTTATGCAAAATCGGTATATTACAACATCTGAAAATATTTCCTATGAAAGTGCCAGAGTATTAGAGCAGGCTTTTTTAGATAAGTATCCAGAAATAGCAGATACCGGCGTCAGCTATGTAATTCGTTTGAGTACCCTGCAAATCAACAGTACAAAAGCGAATAACTTTGTATTACAGGCTGCTATGCTTTACGGTGCTATCGTGTTGATGGTAATTTGCCTTACGGTTCTTTCACTGCAACAGCTTTTAGACGCAGGTAAGTACAAATATCGCTTTTCTGTGTTGCAAAAGATGGGTGTCGAAGAACAACAGATAGGGAAACTTGTGTTGAAGCAGCTAAGTGTATGGTTTGGACTTCCAATCCTTGTCGCTGTCATGGTGTCCACGATTGTAATCGCCTATTTTATTCAAACGGTATCGGCAGAGATTTCAGCCTATATTGGTTTTGGAACTCTGATGTTACAGATAGGTATTACCACAGGTATTCTGGTATTGTTACTGATTTGTTATTTCATTAGCACATGGATACTTTTTAGGCGCTCCATTCATTCATAATACACTTTTATAGCAGAACAATAAAAGAGAATTAGATTACCTTTCTGTTTATGTAGCGCAGCGTAGCCACCACAAATTTTGTGGTGTTCGGTCAGAGATGCGTCAGCACTCTGCCGGGGGATTGGGGAACTCCCCAACAAGCGGAAAGGGATAAGCTTTCGCCAGACAGCACAAAGGGCTGGAGGGCAAAAGGATATCCCTTTCCATTGCTTGCAAAAGATATTTTTTCATTTATATGGGCGCAATATACCCTAACTGTATTGCTTTTGTTACTGCTTCTATCGTAGACCCCACCTGTAACTTTTCAAAAATATGTTGTAAGTGGTTTGATACGGTTCTTTCGCTGATAAAAAGCTGTTCAGCAATCTCTTTACGTTTGGCACCTGTGGCAACCAATTCGAGGACTTTCTTTTCTCCCTCGGTCAGATCCTCGATAAAAACCTCCTCTCGTGGGAAGTGTGTTGCCCCATCGTTAACCATAAGCAAAATATGAAGAAGCTCGTCGGGTTCTACATCCTTACTAATAAACCCCTTTGCGCCAATCCGCTTTGCCTCTTTGCGGTAGACAGGAAGATTATAGCCAGATAATATGACAATTTTTTGTTCTGGGAAATGTTCCAATAAATGCTTTGTGAGCATTAGCCCGTCCTCGTCTGTCAGCCCGCCTAAGTTAATGTCAATCAACAGAATATCCGGCAGTTCTCCGGCAATCAGTTCTTCCAGATTTTGAATGTCTTTTGTACTGGAAAACTGTTCAATTTCCGGGAAGTCACATAAGGCAATGGAAAGGCTCTTTGCAAAAAGGGCATGGTCATCGACTAATAAAACTTTCATAGGAATCACCTCCGTTCATGGGCATGGAAATGGCAATCGTTGTTCCTCCACCAGCGGCTGGCTTGATATTCATAGTGCCGTTTAATAAGCTGACCTGTTCTCCGATAGAAGCAAGTCCTTGGTGTGTTCCGGTCTGATGGATAAATGGTTGGAAGCCCTTGCCATTATCCGTTACCTTTAGGGTAATACGCCCGTTTTCCTGTATCAACAAAACAGAAATGGTTGTTGCGGCAGAGTGTTTCAGTGCATTTGTTGTGAGTTCTTTTATCATGCGGTAGATCAACATATTGTACGGTTCTACGAGAAAAATGTCAGCATCACAATCCAACCGAATTGTAGCGGAATTATTTTCACTCAACGAATCAAGCAGGCTTTGAATGTTTTCTTTCAAAGTTAAACTTTTTATCAGAGTTGGATGGTAGCTCTGCATCTGAAATCGGATGGAGGAATTTAATTCCGTTAAAGTATCAAGCAGCAACTGTTTCACTTCCGGCTGTTCTGCTTTGCGTATCATATTTTTGATAGAAAGCAGGTCTTGTAAAATATCGTCATGCAGATAGTTTGAAAAGTCTTTTTTGAGTTTTTCTTCTCGCTTAATCTGTTCCAATGAGTAGGCATAGAAGTGCTGACGATCTGCGGCGTTATTATAATCTGTGGGATGGCTGCAAATGCGCACATATAGAAGCACATTGTAAATAAGCATCAGTAACATTGCCATATGGATACTCATAAAAACTGCCATAAGAGGGATTTTGAAAAGGTATGCGATACCAATCAATCCCGCCAGCCCAAAAGAAGTGAGGAATACAAGGTTGCCTCCAGATAGCGCCCAAAATTGTGCCTGTTTAGGACGATATTGAAATACAATACTATGGATACTGACAAAGGTAAGCATCACAGGAATATAGCTCCCCAGGTTTTCCAAATATGCAGCGTTTTTGAAAAACGCAATGATATAGCAGATAAACGGGAGGAATACCAGCACACTTGAAAAAAGTATTCGCTTCCATTGGCTTTTTGCTACAAACATGATCCGCTTTCTCTGCATGATGCCCACGATGATAAGGGTCACGGTTGAAAGAAGGACTTGCTGTTGATAGGCTGCAAAAAAAGCACGATCTGAAATAAAGAAGCAGAGTACAGCTATGATACAGGAAGTTTTCAAAAAGGCAAGAAGCGGTTTTTGCCCTCGGTAAGCAGATTCTTGAAATAAGAATGCCTGTACAAAATAAATCGACTGATAGAAACAAATAGGGAGCAACACCGTTGATACTATATCTGATATTGGACGGAAATCAAAAAGATAGAGCAGGAATTGCCAGCCCAGCAATAACAATAGCAAGGAAAAGTGATTTAAGGTTTTGTTACCCTTTACGTTTTTATAGGAAATATATTCCGCATCAAAAATCAGGAGTGACAGCAGCAGAAAATGAACAAAGGAATTTTGCTGTATAAAATCATTCTGTGCCGCCATAAATCCAAGATAGCAGATGATTGCAAACTGATTGAAAGCGAAGAATACCTGCCGGGAAAGGTATGCGTTTTTCATGTGTCCACCTCCGTTCTTTTCATTGTACTGTTGTTTCTCTATAAGTTCAAGTTTGGTGATCTTAAATCTTTGTGAACAGCTAAACGGCTGGCACCCATTTGGATACCAGCCGCTATCCTTAATTCAAGGCAATCTTATAACAAGAATGTTTGGTCAACTGATAATAAATTGCATAGATAGCAGAAAATACTGCGATTGAAAACAGAACCGGAACCAATACAGCACTGCTTTTCCCAAGCAAGTCATCCATTAAAGCTGATTTGTAGCAGGTAATGGCAAAAATGCTATGCAGCAATCCTATCACATACGGAATGATATAGTATATCTGGACTTGACGCCTTACGGATTTCTTTATCATGCTCTCATTGTACCCCATCCGCTGCATAATTTCATAGTCGGATTTGTCATAGGAAACAGAGGATATATTTTGAAAATATAATATGCTTCCTGTTGCAATCAAGAAGATAACCGTTGCAAAACAAATCAGTAAAAAGGTAGAGCTGTTTTCCCGAATCAATTCATCCTGCCGCTGCCATGCAGACACAAGATATGGATTTTCCGGTATAGCTTCTTTTAGTGCCAGATATGCTTGTTCATTGGAACGCATATTTTTGCCATCAATGCTGACTACCCGGATCTTCTCTGGATTCCTCTGGTTCAGAGCATGATACACTGTATCGGAAACAACCAAAGTTCCAACGCTGTTTCCAAAGCCCAGAGCATTTTGCAGGCTGGTTTCCCGGACAGTAACCGTTGAAACATCGTTTCCTGCTACTGTCAATGTGTATTTGGCTCCAATATCGGCTTGATCCGTATCCGGGCGGTATTTTATCAGAATACATTCATCGTCGGCAAGCTCCTGGAAGGGCAGCTCTTTTCCCTGTAATTGCATAACTGAAAAGTAGTCCGACTGACTCATACATTCAAATCCCGGAATGCGTCCTTTTTCTGCACTGATGTCATATTCTACCGGAAGATTTTCTGATGTTGCAGTTACTTTCAGTAATGTGGTTTCATGGCTTTGGTATGCTTCATTGCCGATTGCCTGATCCAGTGCATCTAAGGAGCGTTGCTTTTCCTCATCATCTGTAATTCGGAACTCCATAGCAGATGGAATAATCCGCTCCAAGGCTTCCAGCGGATACCACACGGATAATACCGTTGCTCCCAAAATTGCCAATGTTCCTGCTGATAATAAAATCAGCAGAATTAAAGACTTTGCATTGGAACGGATGCGGTGCATAAATTTAGGAACCACGATAATGGTATTTGCCCGATACAGAGAACTTTTCTTCTGCCGGATTTTCTGGCAGGCGTATGGCAAAAAAGAGTAAATAAAGAATATAGTTCCGGCAACCACCAGAAGCATTGTCAGCAACGCAATAGGGGAAAATCCGATGGTGTACCAAACAGATTTCCTTCCCCGCATCATATCAAGGGCAAGCCCATATCCGCAGAGCAGACAGGATAAGCCTATAAATGCAGTGATAAAATGAACTCGAATTGGTTTTTCCGTTTTCTTTTCCAGCCGTACTAAATCAAGCAGGGTGGACTTTTGAAGCAATCTTGCATTGGATAATGTCAATGTAATCAAAACCACAACAACAAAAGATAGGATTGACTTTACCGCTGCCGGATAAATCAAAGGGATTGCAGCCTGATCTATGGTAATTCCTAAAAGTGCGACGATTCCGGCGATAACTCCTTTGTGGAGGACACTGCCTGCCAGAATACCGAGAACCATACCGCCAAAACAAATAAAGATATTCTCAAAGGTCAATAGCCCCAACATTGCAGATTTTCGATACCCCAGCAGAGAATAAATTCCTAATTCTCTCATCCGTCTGCGCATGAAAAAATTGTTGGAGTAGAACATATAGAAAATCACAAAAGCCATAATGAATACCGCTACTGTTTGGCACATGGTTTCTACCCGACCATCCGAAGATATTTTTTCCATAATCACTTGGTTCATGGAAAAAGAGGTAAAGCAGAAGTAGATCATCAGGACAAAGGAAACGGAAAACAGGTACAGGGAATAGAAAGAGAAGTTCCGTTTCAGATTTTTTAAGGCGATGGCAGATAATTTCATGGAATCGCCCCCTTACCGCTGTTTATCCTGTCTGGCAGCTTCCAGCATGATTTCCTCATAGAAGTCCCGGCGATCCCTGTTGCACCGCTTCAATTCAGAAATAATATGTCCGTCCTTAAAGTACAGGATGCGGTCAGTATAACTTGCTGCATACGGGTCATGGGTTACCATCAAAATGGTTGTGCCCAAAGTCTGATTGACTTCTGAGAGAGCAAAAAGCAATTCTGTTGCTGAACTGCTGTCCAATGCCCCCGTTGGTTCATCTGCAAAAATCAGTGGCGGACGCTTTACCATTGCACGAGCAGCGGCAACACGCTGGCGCTGGCCGCCGGATAACTCACTGGGGTATTTTTTCAGTTGTGAAGCAATTCCGAATAGCTCTGCAAGCTCCATTACTTTTTTGTCAATCTCTTTGGTACTTTTGTGCAGCAAGGTCAGGGGGACTGCAATATTTTCCTGTACGGTCAAACTGTCCAACAGGAAATATTCCTGAAAAATGAAGCCAAGATTGTCCTTGCGAAAATCGGCTGCTTGTCTTTGATTCAGCTCCTGAATTTTAGCATTTCCCATGTTAATGCTGCCGCTTGTTGGCGTATCAATGGTGGAAAGAACATTCAAAAGCGTTGTTTTTCCAGAGCCAGAGGCACCCATGATACCAAGAAATTCTCCCTGCATCACATCAAAGGAAACATGATCCAGCCCTGGCTTGGGTTGGGTTTGATAGATTTTGGTTATGTCTTTTACCTGTAATAATGTACTCATAATTGTTCGCTCCTTTCGTGGTACTCACATAGTATAGCGAACGCTTTTCAAAATAACATGAGTAAATTACGCAAAAAAGATTGCGTGATTTACTCATGCCATATTGATTAGATTTTGATAAGATATTCGTGTCTTACTAATTAAAAATCAAGAGGAGATGGACAATAAAAATAGGATTTTATGGAGTAATAAAAATAAGAAAACCAGCAGAAACAAGTGATTTCTTGCTCTGCTGGTTTACTCGGAACTGTTCGATTCAGTTTTTTGTTGAAGGTCAAGAAGCTGTTCTGTTAGGAAGTCCAACGTGTTGAGCAGAATCTGCTGATTACCACGACTGCATGATTGGAACTTTCCCATAAAACGCTGAATTTCTTCTTCCTCAATAGGAGTTGAAACCTGGAACAGGACATTTGCTGAAATTCCCAATCGCTCTATCAAGCGGGAAAGTGTTTCATAGGATGGATTTTTCCTTCCTTTTTCAATATCCTGAATTGTTTTAACCGCCAAGCCAGATTGATCCGCCAGTTCCTGCTGGGTCAAATTACATCGCACTCTTTCGGCTCGGATGTGTCTGCCCAGAAATTCAAGACTATCTTCTGGCATGATTGTTCACCTCATATATATTCTATCGTACCGATTGCTATTTTGGTATTCCCTTAGAGTTGTGTTTTATTCGGTACTATCATGCCGGTTTTTGGATTTAATATGTATAAAGCCCTGACGGGAAGCAATAAAAAAAACAGCTTCTCACGGCAGGGCCTAATTATATGCCACCCGTGGTTTGTCTGTGAAAATCATGGGTGGTATTTTTATGTTCAAACGAAGAAAAAATGATAACACATTAAAAAAAGTATAGCTCCACCATGGGAGTCATTTGTTTCGTCGAACATACTATCATTCCTATATAATAGCTACTATCGCACTTACTACCATATTTGGTTATATTACGCCAGAAAGCCTGACAAGCTCTCTGGCGTTTTTCTATGTCGATTTTTGCCGAATAATGGCGGGAATCAAAGATGCCGCAGTCCACCTTCATCAATTCGCACACCATGAATTGATGAAAGGAGTAAACGGCTATGACCGAAAAATATTGGGAAGCGGTCTTAAAAGAAGAAGATCGTTTGATAAGTAATTCCGACCGGAAATTCCGGTATCATTGCTATTCACTGGAGAGTATGAGCGAGGAACTGGCATTTCAGGAACGAACTGTTTACATACATGAGGACATTGTATTTTGCTCTCTGGAACGTGATTTTTTGGATTCTGTTCAGAACGAGCATTTAGCGGCTGCTCTTGGTCGTCTGACCGACCGGCAACGGCAAGTGATAGAACTTCATTTCTGGCAAGGGTATCAATACAAAGAGATTGCGATTATCCTCGGACGTGATCCGTCGGCGGTATCGCACATGATGAACAATGTGTTGAAAAGGCTTCGGATATACATGATTGAAAAGTAAAGGTGGCGGCAGTATCTCCTAATGGGGTGCTGCCGTTCCTTCTATCATAATTATTTTAATTTTTTGGGCGACGACTTCATCTTTTGCCCTTTCTAATCTCCGATAAGTAGAGGGACAAGCCCTCAATAAAAAATCGGAGGTATTGAATATGGAAAAATTGGTACGAGTAATCAAATTGCGCCCCGGCGAAGCTGTTCTGATTGTGGCGGAGGACAGTCCTGCACCTTGTCCCTGCGGTATGTGCAGCATGGGAGCTGCCCCTGCTCCTGATGACGAACATTTCCCCCATGGCATTCTTCTCTGCCTGGATGACGCCGCATAGGAGGGAGCCATGTGTTACGTTACGATTTTTGATGGCAACGGCAAGCCCATCACGGTAGAAGTGTCCAGAGAAATCTATCAGGTTTTCATCGACTATGAGCGTGAAATGGAACGCCAGCGCAAGGAAGAATACCGTCATCGTGATGCTCGTTCTTGGGATACCTGTTTGATTTTCGAGGTGTCAACAGAAGCGCTGGAGCAGACCTATGAGCGTATGCAAACCTTGAAGGAAATACAGGAAACCTTACTCACTTTCACACCTAAACAGCGGCGTCGGTTTCTTCTCCATTTTGCTTATGGTTATACATATCTGGAGATTGCCAGAATGGAAGGAAGCAACAAATCCACAGTAATGCGTTCTGCAAAAACGGCACTGAAAAAACTTCAAGAAAAGCTGGCAGCATAATAACAACTTTTGCCCGTGTTCTGTCCTATAAAGTGAAAGGGAAAAGAATCCCTCTCGCCTTTTGTACCTTGACAAACAGCGGGTAATCCGTTCATATCAGTATTCAAGTTTTTATATGCTGCGGCGAGCGTCACATAGCACAAACGCCAAGACCCCCTGCGGACGGTCAGAGCGTCCGTCAACAAGATAACATCAAAGGGGCTGAGCGGTATTTGGTGGCTGATAGCCAGCCTGTGGTGGGCTGCAAAGCGCCATGACCCGCAGTATAAAAGACCGTGCTTACTCACCGAAAACTACTGCGAATATGGTGTTACCCACCTATCGGCGGTTGCGGCGGTTCCGCAGTTTTACTGGCAACCCGGAATCGGCTTGAATACTCCCGTATCGGGGATAGAGCAAACAGGCAGTCCTGCTGTCTGATAATACGATACAAAAAATAAGAGAAAAGGTGCTGTGCCGGTATAACATGCTGGCACAGCATTCCTTTTGAGATAAAGGAAGTGATTTATGGTGGAACAGGATAGAACCACCAAAATAACAGAAACAAAACTAAATGGAATCATCTTCGTTGTTCAATCCAGCTTCAATGCAAACTGTAAGGATACGGCTGTTGAGAAAATGGCGAAGGTTTTACAAAATGAGTTGCGAGAAGAAAGAAGTCCTTCATAGAAATTTAACACATTAAAGCATGAAATTGCTTTTCAAGGCAGCCTGTCTGATGTATAATAGGGACATAAATCCCTAAACTTGATGGTAGCTGTCGGATTGGAGGATTTATGAAACAGACAGCTACTCAATTTCAAATGTTCAATGCAAGAAACGCTATAAATACCACTTCACGCCGTTTGCTCGAAACGGAATCCTGGGCAGCGTTCTACTGCCGTTTAAGCCAGGATGATGGTCTGGATGGAGAATCGAACAGTATCCAACATCAAAAACAGATTTTAGAGCGTTATGCAAAAGAACATGGCATTATCAAATACGAATTTTATGTAGACGATGGAATCAGCGGTACAACTTTCAATCGACCAGGCTTTCAGGAGATGTTGTCAGATATTGAAGCTGGGCTTATCAATATGGTGGTTGTAAAAGATATGTCCCGATTCGGACGTGACTATCTGCAAGTCGGTATGTACACCGAAGTGTTGTTCCCGGAAAGGGATATACATTTTGTTGCAATCAACGATAATGTTGATAGCGAAAAGGGCGACAATGATTTTACGCCACTTCGGAATCTGTTCAATGAGTGGTACGCCCGTGATACCAGCAAGAAAATCCGTGCTGTGGTCAAGACTAAAGGAATGTCCGGCAAGCGGCTGAGCCATCTGCCGCCTTATGGTTATGTGAAAGATGATGATGGTAACTGGGCGATTGATGATGAAACCGGCTCAGTAGTCAAGGAGATTTTCGCAATGTGTTTGTCTGGTTTAGGACCGACAAAGATTGCCAATATCCTGACAGCAAGAAATATTCCTACCCCTGGTACTGTGAATTATCGGCGGTATGGAAACTTGCAGGGCTACTGTCCACAAGCTCCATGTAAATGGCTGTACCAAAGTGTCAGCAACATTTTAGAGCGTAAGGAGTATTTAGGACATACCGTCAATTTCAAAACAACCAAGAAGTCCTATAAGAGCAAAAAGGTCATTGTAAATGGCGATGATAAGCGGATGATTTTTGAAAACACTCATCCTGCTTTAATCGACCAGGATACATTTGATCGGGTTCAGATAATCAGAGAGGGACGCTGCCGACACACGAAAATGGGAACCGTTGGTTTATTCTCTGGTTTGTTGTTCTGTGCAGACTGTGGCTCCAAGATGTATCATCATCGTGGTTCCGGTATCAAGGAGAATTACGAATATTACACTTGTGCCGGATATAGTAAGCGTGTTAATCCCTGTACCACACATCATATCAGTATTAAAAACCTCAAGGTTTTAGTTACTGCTGATTTGAAGCGAGTTATGCACTTTACCACAGAGCATGAGCGTGAGTTTATAACCATGCTGGCGTCTTGTTCCATGCGGGAACAAAAACGGGTACTCGCAGAAATGCAGAAAGCACTGGACACCAGCCGAAGCCGGTATGATGAATTGGATAACATCATCCAGCACCTTTATGAAGATAAGATTAAGGGTAATTTGACGGATGACCGGTTCTCCAAGTTATCAGCGGGTTATGAAGCGGAGCAGAAAGGTCTGGAAGCAACGATTCGGGAGTTGACTGAACAGCTTGCACAGAAAACCGATAAGACCATAAATATCGACCGTTTCATAAAGCTGGTTAAGCAGACCACTTCATTCGAGGAACTGACGCCAGCACTGCTCAACACATTTATAGAGAAAATCTTGGTACATGATGTGGAAGTAACTGCGGATGGACAAAAACGCCAGAAAATCGAAATCGTCTATAATTTTATAGGCAGTGTGGAACTGCCGGAAGAAGCTGTTGCGGCAGACAGCGTTACCATAGAGCTGCCGCAGCCCAAAGGAAAGAAAAGAAAAAAGTCGGCGTAAAATTGCGCCGACTTACATTCCACTCTTTGGGTGTCCCTAACACTACTATACTAATCCTTATTTCTTGCTCCGTCGAAAAACTTTCATGCTTATGAAGCATTGCACATAACAACAAATTATCAATCAAACCGTTTAAATTTGAAAAATCGTCCATCTTATCATATTGAATATAATCTCGTAACAGTTCTTTCATTTTATGTTGCTTGGCACAATAACCATAATATTCTTCATTCATAATGATCTGATTGTAAAAAATAAGCTTAAATAACGTTGCTGTATTAAATACAATTGCTACTCCTTGTCCACCACATGCATACCTATCCCATTGTGCTGCATCATTACGTGCTTTGGATACGCAAAATATATATGGATATTCTTTTTGCAATCTATCTTTGATTTGCCCAAAAACATCATTGGCTTTTTCCTTATTAGCTGAATCAATGCATGCATATACCTCTTTTTCCAGATCGTTTATAAACCCTATTAATTCTTCTCGATCATTCATATGTTCTGCACTGCCAAACCAAATCTCTTTTTTGCCAATAATCCCACATAATGCATTTATATCTGTATAATGCCATAGTGTTTTTCCATACTTTTTTACCGCCCTTTTCACTCGTTCTTCCATATAGTCATCTCTTCCCATAGAATTTTTTGTCTTGTAATTTACTACTTTTGTATCAAACAATGGATTGAGCTGTTCATCCTCATATCGATCTTGTAAATCCATTTCATGGTCGTACACATCAAGCATGATGGTCGGTTCAAGTGAAAGGTCTTTACCGACCTCTAGTTTATGATGAACGATGCACTTCTTCTCATCGTCCCAGCGTTCGTAGCAGTAATATTTTCCATCTGCTGTAAAATAACAGCCACGGTTAGGATTAAACCCACTCTTGCGCTTCTTTGTTTCATTGTTCTTCATTGCAGTGTCCTTTCCGTCCGAGTGGAGGACGATGGGACACAAAAAGAGGCTACGGTCGAAGACGAACCACCGTCTCTGGTTTGCCGAAATAGGCGCACGAAAACAACGGTGGATGCATCTTCGCTTCAAACGCAGCTGTTATTGCTGTGTTTGGAACTCTTATGCATTCCATCGTCCTTATAGCGCTATTCGGACTAAACGAGATTTGTTTTATTGATTACATTTGAAAGTTACCACATTTGCTTTTTTTGCCCGTTGTAGAAAGTTCTACGGAAAAATGATGTAAAAAGGCTCTGCGGAGTCTAATTACTCCGCAAAGCCCTATAAATTGGCATTAGACTGTTGAAGAAAGTTCTACAAAAAAATTTTAAAAACAAAAATAGACCGGATTTCTCCAGTCTACTTTTGTTCTTATCTATTATCATTATTTGATGGGTGGTTGATGTATCAAATGTTCATAATGAATCGCCACCAATTCCGCATAAGTATCAGAATAATCCTCTGCCCAATACAGATGCAGTATTTGGTCATATATGGTATTCTCTTCACCTTTAGCTCCCGGAAGCGTCAAGTCCAATGGTCTCTCCGCTAACTGCAACAATCTATTGCTTAACCTGAACGGAATATGAATTCCCAAGCAACAGGAAACGACATTCTCTTTTGTGAGATTCTTTCCTTTCTTCATATTACTGACAGTCGTATTATCAAGTCCGGTTACCGACTTAAGCGTTCGAAACGATACATTACAAATCTTCTTATCCATCAACGTCGCAAGTGCTTCTCCGAATTCCATGCCATTTATCGCAGCAAGCATCTCTCGCGCAATCTCGTTCACAAGACCAAGGCTCAATTTCTCATCATCCGACAATGCCGAAAGCTCATCATAATAATTGAAGGTCTTGCTTGCCATAGAACTCGGCAGGGTAATGTAGTGGAGCTCACCCGTCTCTTTATCCATTACAAACTGCAGGAAGCACTCTTCCTCATGTGCTTTGGCATACTCCGTAAAAAACAGTTTTCCCTTATCATCTCGTTCCAGATATTTCTTATCATAAACACAGAGCTTATTATCCACATATGCGAAACAATCGGTATCCACCATGCAGGCAAGGGCCTTGCTCTCCGAATACCATTCTTTGAGCTTTGCTTTTTTGACGGATGTTGTGATAGTTTTCCCTTCCATCACTTCATCTGTCAGCACAACTCCCACCGGTTTCGAATTACTGTCGGTGTCCATAGATACCGTTTCGACTTTCGTCTTATGCTTCCTGTCAAATTCATTCTCAGGATATGGATCCTGCCCGCCCGAAAGAAGAAAATACCGCAAATAAGCATCCACTAACATTGCAAGCCTTGATTGGCGGAAATTCTGGTGCTCCACAACAATAAAAAATTCTGTTGCCTTACTATTATCCACGCTCGCCTTCAGTTCATCAAATTTACCATGTGCCTCTATGGTTTCCTTCGTGACTTTCTTTGCCAGCATTTCGCGCAAGAGCCTCTCATAGCATCCCAGTCTGCGCACCACCCGCTTGATCCTTGCGTTTTCAGCCCCCTTCATCAGGTCAGATATATACTCGCGAAAAGACTTACCCGGAATGATTCTTGCATTACCGGCTTGCACATCATGAAGGAAAACATTTGCATACTTTTGTTCCTCTGTTGACAGCATAGAAAACGACTTATGCAAATCAGTCAACGTCTTGTCCAGTGTTTCTTGATCATACTTGCCCTGAATCAGCTTGAGGAACTTTTCAAAACGAGTATTCATATACTCGGCATCAATTTTTGTCGTGTCATACTCCGTGATATGAATTTTTACATCATACGGGACATCCCCGCCGTGACCTCCACCACCCCCTCCTGCCATCTCCTTATATCTTGCTAACAGGATCAGATACGTCATTTCATCGAATAGCATCTCGATATCCGTTCCGTCTTCAGCAGAATACACTCGCTGTTTCCAGTTGAAGCCCTGTATCTTAGCTGCCTGAAGATAGGTGTCGAATTGATTGAACGCCTTGGCAAACTTTCGTTTCTCAGACTGTTCCTCTGGTAGCTTCTCAAAGTTGTTAATGGCACCAGCATCAAATATTTCCTTAATCTCTTCAAATGTCCTATTAAGATTACGCAAATTCCTTGGCAACTTGTCCACGAATAACCCTGTAGGGACATTGCCGGAATAAGCCTCTACCGCCGCTTCGATGTTTTTTTCCATCGTATTCGGCCTTCGATAATATTTTATGATACCAAAAGGCTTCTCTGATTCGTTGAACAGTCGATTGGTTCTCGAAAATGCCTGGATTAAGTTTTCATACTCCATCACCTTATCCAGATAAATAGTATTTACCCACTTTGAATCAAAACCGGTCAGCATCTGATTTACAACGATTAAAATATCTATTTGCTGATTCGGCTCCAATCTTTCATACGGTTTCTTATGTGCAAGTCTCAGGCTCACATCCTTCCTGAACTTGTCATACGTCGGTATTGTAAATGTCTGGCCCAATCGATCCCGATAATCTTCCAACATATCCACGATACCGTCTTCCTTATCCAAAGATCCGGTACCTCTTTCGTTATCGATAGTAGGATCAAACATTGCCGTTATCATAAGCTCAGGTATTTCTTTTTTCATAAGCCGCCAATATCGTACCGCTTCTGGAATACTGGATGTCGCAAATATCGCATGAAACTTACCACCACGACTGTATATAAGCCATTTCTTCTTAATATCCGAAATAATCCCCATGACGTACTCATCCGTCTGGTACTGCTCATTCGGGATGAAATCCTCTATGCCTTTTACCCACTTATCACCAACCTTCTTCCCATACATTTTCACCTGGGAGGAGTCCATCCATTTGTAGAAGACCTTCTTTTTCTTTTCATCCTTCATAACATCTTCTACTGTATCAGCCTTAGCTTTTTCCAAGGCCACCTTCTGGCGGAGCTCATCATCGTCATATATCTTGACCATATAAGGATCAAAGCCAAGGACATTCTTATCTCGGATGCCATCCGCAAGTGTATATCTATGGATTTCGCTGCCGAATATGGTTGTGGTCGTGCTGTCTTTTTTGATATTGACGTCCTGAATCGGCGTACCAGTGAATCCAAAAATAATAGAATGTTTGAAGGTATCCTTTATCGTCGTTAACATGTCACCGAAAGTAGATCGGTGGCATTCGTCAATGATTATGACCAGCCTCTTAGATCTGATCTTTTTAAGATCTGCATCCTTTAACCCCTCCATATCCTCTGAAATATTGCTGAGTTTTTGGATGGATGTAACAATAAGCGTATTATCATGATCATCGCTTTTTAGCTTTGATATCAGAATATCTGTATTTTCCGTAGCTTGTATGCTCTCGGTTTCTGTAGCAAATGACCTGTACTCTTTGAGCGACTGGATACCCAGTTCTTTCCTGTCCACAAGGAATATAACTTTATCCGCATCATGGGAACTGGCAATCAACTGAGCAGATTTGAAACTTGTCATCGTCTTTCCGCTACCTGTTGTATGCCATACATGACCGCCCCGCTGTGTCTCCGGCGTGTCCTCTTTCCAGTTTCTCTTCGTCACCCGATCAGCGATACCGATTGCAGCATAATACTGATAACTTCTCATAACCTTAAGCAGATTATCATCTGTATCAGCAATCGTATAAAATCCGATCAGCATATGTGCCATAGGAATATTCAGAAGTCCTGCCGTAACCTTGTCCCATTCATTGATTGGCACGTTGTCAAAGTCTGCCCAATGAAAAAAGAACGCCGGATTAAAAACACCATCCTCTCCCGGATTTGCGAAATATACAGCCTCTTCCGGCTCCATCGCAACAAATACCTGAATCAGAGAAAAAATGCCCCGGAACACACCCTCATGCGAATACTTTATGATCTGGTTATACGCATCACTCACAGGAATATTGCTTCTCTTTAGTTCGATATGAATGACTGGCATACCGTTGATCAAGAGCATTAGATCCCCTCGTCTATCATTCAATATCGGAGACTTTGTGTTGAAATGTGGCTGCTGTACAATCTGGTATCTACTTTCGCCGTAGGCAATTTCCTGACGGTCATATATCTTCAGACTGACTTCCTTCCCAAAGTGCAGCTCATCATCCGGATTGTCTCTGATAACAGACACGCTCCGACCATTGATAAAGCTATTCAGCTTCAACGGAGTACGCAAATTGATGATCTGCTCCATGATCTGCTGCATCTCGCCATCCGTCAACGGACATTCATTCAAGCAGTTTCGCTGCCTATTATTATTGAACAGAATATCCGCCCAGTTTTTAAGCAGATCCGCCTCCGATGGATGACGGATTACTTCCGATTCCCAGCCACGCTCTATCAAGACGCCTATGACGGCTTCTTCAAAATCGCTCTCTTTATCAAAAATCACGTCCGGCACCTCCTTCTACACAAACATTTTCTCCATGCACGCACTCTTTATATGCTTTATCTTCTCCAGCTTTTCCTTCTCAATCTCGATAAGTCGATCCATCTGACGGAAATATTCACCGATTTGCTGTTGTTCCTCTATTGTCGGCGCAATATAGGCCCTCTTTTCCAGAAATGCTTTCGGCTTCAATGTCCTGAGCTTCTTGACTGTGCCCTCCATACTCCGTGATATTTCCTTGATGAAGCGCGGATGTCTTACGATACACTCCATAAAGGTCGAATCCTGATCTGTGTAAAAAATCTTGTATATCGGAGATACACAGCCCTTGCCCAGAGCGTTCCGATGAATGGCTCCATAAATCACATTTGCCGGGTTATAGATGATGTCATCATATTCCGTCTGTAAATACTTTTTATTTGCCTTGTCGATAATAAGGAAATCTCGCTTGTTAGTCTTCTTATCCTCCGGTCTGATTACGCCTTCTTCGATGGTAAACGCCAATTGCGGATACTCATCGGATATCGTATCAATGATATGCCGCTCCTTAAAGATTTCAGAAAACTGGCAGAGTCTCCACGGTTCTTTATACTGGCCAAATCTGACGGCAGGAACATCTGCGCCGTTCTGTGGAAACATTTTCTCGACCATAGCTTTGCGCAAGCACTCTAATCGTTTAATTTCCTTGTTATGCAGCGAAATAAATAGATCTATATTTCTGAACCAACATCCGATTCGCTCTTGTTCCGAGTAGTTAACCGGATAATGAATCTTAATATCTGCCAGGTCATTTGCATTGATAGCCGGATAGCTTGTACCTGTACAGTTATCTAATACCTTTTTAACAAAACTATTGTTTTGAACAAGACTGAGCAGAAAATACCCATCTGCTGCAAAAGGACGAATTTGTGCATATCCCGTTGAAAACACATAGCATTCCTCTTTTTCAAACAAGTAATTATTTTTCTGATATGGTCTAACTGTTTGATAGAATAAATCCCCATATTGCGCCACTCGTTGAGCTCGCGATGGAGCAGTATCTCTTTTCTCCTTACGATGATACATCATTTCAGTCCCGACTACAGATTCCAGATCCACATACTCGAACTCTTCAGGCGGTTCTGTTTTAGGATTAAAAATCGCCAGTTTTCTAAGATTGTTGTAAATCCAATCGTCCTCAAATCCCTCCATCCTGATTTCGGGGCTTTGTCTATTTTCTTTCATCACACTTGTCCTCCCAAAATCAGTTTAAATTCTTGAAGTCCTTCCTTGTCAGATCCGTTTGCAGCTAATGAGCCAATAAGGCTGGCTAGACTATTTTTTATAGATATATTCTCATTTTGAAGATCATGCATAGTAGTGGCATATTTCTCCGCCAGATATTCCATCTTCCCAATAACATCAATTATTATGGCAGATGAAATATCTTCCAAATCTTTCACTAACGGCGCGATCCATTTCTGCTCCACTATTTTCAGTGCCTCTTCCTCAGAGAGTCCTTCTATGACCTCTTTTGTTTTAATATGAAGGTTTTCCTTTTTCTGCTTCATATCCTTCTTAACAGAGCTTTCCTCGTCCATTAGCCTAAGTGCCGACAATAATTTACCATCTAATGATTCTTCAGGGAACTCAAATTCCATTTTAAGCTGCTGAATCCTGCTTGTCAGAGAAGGTTTTTTACAGCTTCCGTCTTTGTTTTTCTCTATATGGTTCCAGTCTGCATCACTACACGATTTCATAAAAGTGAGTGCTTCCTTCTTTGACAGCGACATATATTTGTTTAACGCATTTATCTCATCGCTTTCCACTTCCTGAAGAATCTCATCACAGGCTGATTTTAATTCCTTGGAAACAAACGCATCATTACTGTCATTTAAGAAACTGCCCTGTTTTTCATCCTCATCGAGGGAATCAATAATCTCCATATACTCCTCGGCAATCTCTGACAAGCGTTCTTCCAAAACCCGTATTGCTTCAATCTCATCCGGCATGAGTATTTCTTGTACAAGTTCAAATGGCAAGATATGCCCCTTCCATCCATCCTGTACTTCCGTCACTTCATCATCGTCATCATTCTTGTTGTTTTTCTTGATTACCATATTCGGATCTACCTGAGTAATGACCTGGAACCCTTCTGTCTGAAGCATCTCTATATCCGCAGAGATAATATCCCAGTATTTCGCAAACACCTGATAGGCAACATATCGATCCGCCAACTTAACCCGATCAATCCTGCCAAAAATATCTTCAGTAATCTTTTCTTTCTCCTGTTCAGCTGAAACATCCAGTATGCCGTCGATCAAGTCTTCCTTAAGCGTCTCATAAAAGCCGACGAATGCTTTTGTAAATGTAACCCTGTATGCTTCAACTGACTCAAAAGAATCTATTGTACCCTTGATATCCTTTGTCCTTGGCTGAAGATATCCCGCAGACACCTCTTTAAATAATGCATCTCTAAGTCCTGGAAACGCCTCCCAGTATTTCTCAAATGCATCGACCTCACTTACCGGAATACCACCAAACATCGTTGCGCGGATATCCCATTTCTCCGGATCATCCGTAGAATCAACATACCTGGTGATATTTAGGTTATACTCATTTTCCTTTACAGTTTCTTTTGAAACCAATACGGAATATTTATCAATCTCCGTTCTGTATTTTACGGTATCTACTATCTTCTTAATATCAGAAGCCCTAAGCTTGTTATTCTTCCCGGATTTTTCAAAACCCTTGGACGCATCAATGATAAGAACGTCTGAACTCGGTCTATTTTTTTTCAAGACCATAATGATTGTCGCAATATTGGTTCCAAAAAATATGTTCTCCGGTAATCCGATAATTGCATCAATACGGTTTTTCTCGATCAGGTTCTCGCGGATTTTTGCCTCTTCACCGCCACGAAAAAGTACACCATGAGGAAGGACGATGGTCATGATACCGTCATCTTCCAGGTGATAGAGATCATGGAGCAAGAATGCAAAATCCGCCTTGGCCTTTGGTGCAACGCCGAAATCCTTATATCTTGGATCGAACTCTTTGTCCTTCGGATCCCACTTCTGTGAATAAGGAGGATTGCTGACCACGGCATCCACCCTCACAAGCTTATAAGTAGTCTCTTTCTTGTTCTCTTCAAAGAAAGGCCAGTCGTCCTCCAGCGTATCTCCGTTTCTCACATTGATATTGGCAGGCTTGATTCCTCTCATGACTAAATTCATCCTGGTCAGGTTGAATGTATTCTCTTTCAGTTCCTGCGCGTAATAATCAATCTTTCCATCACCGCTAATATATTTTGCAGCCGATCTGCCGATGTTTATTAATAGCGACCCAGAACCAGATGTAGGATCATATATTTTGATCTGCTTCCTATCTTTAAGGTGCTCTGCCACGATCTCGGACATCAGCACAGATACCTCATGCGGTGTATAGAACTCTCCCGCTTTCTTTCCAGCATTTGCTGCAAAATTGCTGATCAGATACTCATAGATGAAGCCAAGAACATCGTAATCCTGCTTGCCATCCATCGGAATCTTCTTGATCAGCTTCAGGAGCTTCTTCACCGCCTTTGTCTGCGAGCCGGAGGTCTCTCCCAACTTCGACAAACCAGTCTGAAGAGTATTGAAGATTTTCTCAAATACCTTCTTGTAAACCTCATCAATATTTTGATCGAAGTCGGACAGTGCATCCCTGACATCCTTCACATCAAAATCATTTCCCTTTGCCAACCATGTTGAGAACAGATTGTCATAGGCAATAAAATACCCAAGTGTCTCCCGCACGTGTTTCGCATACTTGACGTCCTTTTCGTCAACCTTCTTGATTTCATCTTCACTGAGCTTTTCCTTTTGAAACAGATCCAGCTCACGCTCCGACAAATATTTGTAGAAGATGAAGCCAAGGATGAAATCCTTATACTCATTAGCCTCTATCTTTGACCGCATCTGATTAGCTGATTCCCAAATCGTTGATGCAAGTTGATGTTTATTCATTATGTTTTCCTCCTGTAGTGCCTATATTTTATAAGCATTATTTATCGGCAGCTCTACCACTACGTGCCCATTCCTCAAGTTCTGAATACTTAAATTTCCACGCCTTGCCGATCTTCATTCTTGGAATATCTTTGCCCTTACGAATCCAGTCGCGAATTGTGGCTGGCTTAACCCCCAGGAATTCTGCTGCTTCTTTTGTACCTACCCAGTTTTCTTCTTTTACATTCACAGTCATAGTCTCCTCGCTCCTTTAAGGCATCATTGTCCATATTCAATTGTATCTTAGCTGTTGTCATTTTTCAATGGTTTATAATATTTTATATCTGTTTGCGTGGTTACATTTCAAAGCACAGTTTTCTTGTTTCATACCTTGATTTTCCAGTAGTTAGAGTCACTTTCACAGACTTCAAAAATGAATTCCAGCAGATGCTCCTCAAAGACCAGATCGAACTTTTTCTGCTCGGTAAGCTTCCCACCTCCATCGTAATTCGCTGTCTAACCGTCTCATCATCAATTTATTTTATTAAATCTTGTAGTAATGCCACAGTTATTTACCTCGTTCTTTCGTTTATGTTTATGTTTTTGCTTTTATATTGTAGCTTATACCGCATTTTTCATAAAAGGTGATAACTTCCTCTGCCCATTATAAAAATGCTTATTCTCCTTGTGAAGACTGTTGCAGAGAAGCCACCAGTCACTCTCCCATTGCAATTGCGTATTTATCAATCTTTTCTATCAGTAAATTGAATAATTTATCGCTATCTGTTACAAAAAGTATATCTTGAAAAAGCAAATTCTTCAATCTTAGTAATTATCCCATCCATCCTTATCTTTAGATTAGATAAGATAAGTATAATTTTAATAAGTCTTAATACCCTCAGTATCATTACATTGTCCTTTAGACACTCCAAGGCAGCCAAAAAAGACATCCCCTGACCTGTAAAATCTACAGTTCTGGAATGTCCTTTTTCCCATACTTTACTATATTTTTAACACATGATGCTGCTTATCCACAATCTATATGATTCCAAAATGTCTAAACGCCTGCATAATTGCATCTTCCTTCTCTGGTGTACACTGTGGCTGTCTCGTGTTCTCTGATTTAGCCAGATTAAAATTCTCACCGACATCTAGTCCACACTTCTTCTTAATCTGTGCGATATACAGTGAAGAAACCTTAAGTCCTGTCTCCTCCAGTACATATGTCTTTATCTACTCATAAGTTGCTTTTCCCTTGAATTCAGATAAATCCATATCCTCCAGGGAGAAGTCCACCTTCACTTTTCTGCTGTCGGCCATTCTCCGTTCCACTTTGCTCAGTGCCCTTGGAAAGTAAGACAACCGTCTCTACATGTGTCGTGTGCCCAAACTGATCCACCGGACGCACTTTCCGAAGTGCATAGCCGCCCCCGCACAGGATCTTCAGATCTCTTGCAAGCGTTGCCGGATCGCAGCTGACATACACGATGCGGTCCGGTTCCATACGAAGCATCGTCTCCAGGCACTTCTCATCGCATCCCTTCCGGGGCGGATCGACAACGATCACATCCGGATGAAGCATGTCCGCATCTGGCTTCCGGCTCTCCTTTTCATAGAACTCAGGAAGAACCTCCTCCGCTTTTCCCACGAAAAAGGAGGCGTTGGTAATACCGTTTAATACCGCATTGCTCTTAGCGTCTTCGATTGCCTGCGGCACGATCTCCACGCCGTAGACCTTCCCCGCCTTCTGTGCCAGAAACAGCGAGATCGTCCCGATTCCACAGTATAGATCCCAGACGGTCTCCCTGCCAGTCAGACCCGCGTAGGAAAGTGCCAGACTGTACAACTTCTCCGTCTGCACTGGGTTTACCTGGTAAAAAGACTGCGGGGAAATGTGATAGGCGATTGCCGTATCTGTCAGTGCAAAATCATGGTCACAGTCGCGCAGATGAATCTGATCCGTGATATAATCCGATCCCCAGACGGTCCGGGTCTCCTCCCCCAAAATCACATTCGTATTCTTCCGGTTGATGTTCACGGAAATGCTGGTCATACCTTCTATTTTACACAACGCATCCACCAGTTTCTTCTCCTGCGGAAGTGTCTCTCCGTTAATGACCAGGCAGACCATCAGTTCCTTTGAGGTGAATCCGTAACGGATCAGCACATGGCGCACCAGTCCCTTCCCAGTCGTCTCATCATAAGGGCGGACGCCGTTCTCACGCATATAGGAAAGCACCGTTCCAAGGATCTGTTCATTCTGCGTAACGCCCAGTTTACAATCCTCCACTGGGATAATGCTGTGCGTGCGCGCTGCGTAAAATCCCGCCACCGGCATCCCGTCCCTGTCCGCGCCGATCGGAAACTGTGCCTTATTGCGGTAACGATACGGCTGCTCCATCCCCACAATCTCCTCCATCACGGAATCAATGAGTTCCGGCGCAAATCCTCCGATGCGGATCAGATTGCCACGCACCTTTTTCTGCTTATAGCAAAGCTGCTGCCTATAGTCCATCGCCTGGATCTGGCAGCCGCCGCAGCGCGCATACAGCGGACACTCCGGCTGCACACGGTACGGCGACGGTTCTAAAATCTCCTGCACCCTGGCATAGCCGTAGTTCTTCTTGAGCTTCGTGATGCCGGCACAGATCGTATCCCCGATCACAGCATCTTTCACGAAAAAGGTCATCCCCTCGTATTTTCCGATGCCCTCTCCGTCAACGCCCATATCTTCGATCTTTAACTCAATACTGTCGTTTTTCTTCATATCCTGTGATATACCTATGACTCTCTTCCTGATCTGCGGATATTGCTCTCCAGCAGGCGGTTATATCCCTGCCACTCCAGATTGTTCTCCGGAACACTTGCAAAAATCTCCCGTATTGTCTCCATCTTGGCGTCAATATTGTCCGCAAAACTGAGTGCCAGTGCCTCCGCAAGTGCCGGTTTCTTCGGCGAACCGTATTCCAGTTCTCCATGATGAGCTAAAATGCAGTGCTTCAACTCATTGGCGGTTCCCTTCGGGAATCCCGGAATCGTGCGGATCCGCTCTCCGACCATCTCGGCACCGATCATGATATGTCCTAAAAGCTGTCCCTCATCCGTGTAATCGTTCTCCGGGAACGTCGAGAGTTCCTCCAGCTTTCCGATATCATGGAAAATTGCCGCAGACACGATCAGATCGCGGTTTAAGATCGGATAGGTTGCTGCAAAATAATCACAGTTCTTCGTCACAGAGAGCGTATGCTCCAGCAGTCCGCCCACAAATCCGTGATGCACACTCTTCGCTGCGGAATGAAACTTGAACCGTTTTTCAAAATCCTTATCCTCGACAAAAAAGCTCTCCAGAAGCTTTTTTAAATACGGATGCTTCACGGAAGCAATCAGTCCCAGAAGCTCTGTATACATCCCGTCGATGTCCTTTTTGGATACCGGCAGATAATCCTTCGGATCGTATTCCCCTTCCTGCACCTTGCGCACACGCTTTACGTTGAGCTGGAGATTTCCCTGAAAACTTGTGATGTCTCCCATGACTGCGATGTAGTCTAACGAATCAAACTCATCGATTCCAACCGAGCCCGGCTCCCAGATCTTGGCGTCCAGTGTACCGGTCTTATCCTGCAGGATCAGATTATCATAAGGCTTTCCCGCCTTTGTCAGCGCTGACTGCTTTACCTTGCACAAATAGATTTCGTTGATTCTCTCGCCCTCACGCAGGCTCTCAATATACTTCATTTCTGACCTCATTTCCATAATATGGCGGTGCCGCAAGACACCGCCTTCTGTTACTATCCTCTACTTTAACACTCCGACCTGTACCGTGCAGGTGATCTCCTCATACTTTTCAGCGCCCTGCCGCTGTACAACGATCTCCACCTCGTCGCCCGGTTCCAATGCCAGAAGCTTGCTCTCATAACTGTCCACCGTGTAGACAGCCTCTCCGCCCATCTCTGTAATGACATCACCGCTCTGCAGCCCCGCCGCCAGTGCCGGTGAATCCATCTTGACATCCTTGATATATGCGCCCTTTGGAATATCGTATTCCTTGGCGGTTGCCGCTGATACCGTCGTCAACTCCAGACCAATATACGGAATATCCTGATTGTTGGACAGTTTTTCGATCAGCTGCTTTAACTCGGAGATCGAAATCGCTGTCAGCGTCGTCTGATCCTCCTCATTGCCGTAATCCTGCATTACCAGACCGATCACCTCGCCGTTCACATTGATGATGACGCCGCTGCCGCTGCTGCTGCCCACAATATCCGTCGTAAAGACGGTATAATTATTGTCGATCGTGGAAATCACATTGTTGGTAGATGTAATATTCCCCGTAAGGATCGAATAGTTCGTTCCTAGCGGACTTCCCACCGCAATAACCATCGTTCCCTGCATCGTCGTCAATGAATTCCCAAGCTTCGCCACCGAGATCGCATTCATGGTATCCGTATCCACCTGCTCCTTCGGTACCGAGAGCACCGCAATTCCCGTATTGCCGTCGTAGTGCTTCATGGACGCTTCCACCGTCACATCATTGATGAAAGTAACATAGACCTCCTGTGCATCTGAGATGACCTTGCGCTCCGTTAAGATCAGAAGTTCCTGACCGCTGTCTGCAATGATAATGCCGGATGCCTGTCCCCTGCTCTCGTAAGAATTGTTGAACCAGTCCGTGTCGCTCTTGACCCCCGTCACGGTCACGACAAAGCGGTTTGCTTCTCTTCCCACCGCATACAGCTTGTTCTGCACGTTCTGTACATCCGCAATCTCAAGCTCCTGGGGCTGCTGTAGCGGCGGTTCCTCGGAAGGCGCCTGCGGTTCCTCGGATGCCTCCGTCTCCTCGGATGTCTCTGTCTCCTCGGGCTGCTCCGTCTCCGTAACCGAATCCTGCGGAATGGTGACCACCGGTTCCTCCTCTGGGCAAAACAGTGATTCAAACTTAGGCTGAAAATATGCAAAAACCAGACTTGCTATGATTCCAAAAACGACTGCCATCAGAGCGATAAAACCTGCCTGCATCAGCAATCGCTTCTTATTGACCGGCTTTTCTTTGATTTTTTCGTTAATAAAAGAAAACTGATCGTTATCCTTTTGCTGCATGATTTCCTCTTTTCTGCATGTATTTACACACGAATTTCTGAAAACCGTACCAGTAATCATTATAAAATGAATCACATACGCTTGCAATAGGATTCTACAATTCTTTTCAGGTTCCGCTTTCCAAGACTCCCGGAATCATATATAATAAGAAGGACATAACCATGTGACAATCAAATCAAAGGAACTGCTATGAACGAAAAAGTATTACACACCTTAGAATATAACAAGATTCTCGATCAACTGACCGAATATGCGTTCAGCGCCGACGCCAGGTCGCGCTGTCAGAAGCTGCGCCCGATCACCGACCGCGCGCAGATCGAACAGCTGCAGCAACAGACATCGGATGCCTTAAGCCGGCTGTTCAAATACGGCTCCCTGTCCTTTTCGGGAGTTACGGACATCCGTGATTCACTAAAGCGCTTAGAGATCGACGGCGCCTTAAGCGCCATTGAACTGCTGCGTGTCTGCTCCCTCTTAGAATCCGCGAAGCGCGCGAAGGCTTTTGCCAGATCACAGGAAGACAATGATCAGCCGGACGATTCCCTGACCGGTCTTTTTGCCGGCATCGAACCTCTCACACCGCTGTATGACGAGATCCGGCGCTGTATTCTCTCCGAGGACGAGATTGCCGACGACGCCAGCAGCACGCTGCACTCGATCCGGCGCTCCATGCGCGGAATGAACGATAAGATCCGCGCACAGATGAACTCCATGATCAACAACACCACGACCAGAAGCTATCTGCAGGACACCGTCATTACCATGCGCGACGGGCGCTACTGTCTCCCGGTCAAAGCGGAGGCAAAGTCTCTCGTTCCCGGCATGATCCATGACCAGTCCTCCACCGGCTCCACACTTTTCATCGAGCCGATGGCTGTCGTCAATCTGAACAACGAATACAAAGAGCTGCAGCTCCGTGAGCAGGAGGAGATCGAGGTTATCCTTGCCGGCTTAAGCAATCTGACCGCCTCCTACGCCACACAGCTGCTCGCCGACTATGAACTTCTGACCGAGCTGGACTTTATCTTTGCCAGAGCGGCTTTCGCTCAGACATACAACGGGGTTGCCCCGCTGTTCAATGATGACGGGCGGATTCACATCCGCAAGGGACGCCACCCACTACTCGATCCGAAAAAGGTTGTTCCGATCGACGTACGGCTCGGCGAGGATTTCCGCCTGCTGATCGTGACCGGTCCAAACACCGGCGGTAAGACGGTATCCTTAAAAACCGTCGGACTGCTGACGCTGATGGGACAGTCCGGCCTGCATATTCCGGCGTCCGAGCGCTCGGAACTCGGTATTTTCGACGAAGTGTTCGCCGACATCGGGGACGAGCAGAGTATCGAGCAGTCGCTCAGTACGTTCTCCTCCCACATGGTCAACATCATCCGTATCTTAGAGCAGGTCAATGACCGTTCTCTGGTACTTTTCGATGAGCTCTGTGCCGGAACCGATCCGACCGAAGGTGCTGCGCTTGCGATCTCCATTCTCTCGAAGCTCCACCTTTACGGAGCACGCATTATGGCTACGACGCATTACAGCGAGCTCAAGGTCTATGCCCTCTCCACACCAGGCGTGGAAAATGCCTGCTGTGAGTTCGACGTGGCGACGTTAAGTCCGACCTACCGCCTCTTAATCGGTATTCCGGGCAAGAGCAACGCGTTTGCCATCTCTGAAAAGCTCGGTCTTCCGTCGGATCTCATTACCGACGCCAAGGGGCGCATCAGCAAGAGTGAGGGCGATTTTGAAGACCTGATCGCAGATCTTGAGAAGAGCCGCAGCACGATCGAGCGGGAGCAGTTAGAGATCAACCAGTACAAAGCCGAGATCGAGTCCTTAAAGGAAAAGCTGGAGCAGAAGCAGGAGCGTCTGGATTCCAGCCGCGACAAGATTCTGCGCGAGGCAAACGAGCAGGCATACAATATCTTAAAAGAAGCCAAGGACGTCGCCGATGAGACGATCCGCAATTTTAACAAATACGGCAAGGCGGGCGCACCGGTCAGCGAGATGGAAAAAGAACGTACCAAGCTGCGCGGCAAGATGGACAAAGCCGCACAGAAGATGTCCGAGCAGAAAAAAGCTTCCGTACCGAACCACAACGTTCCGAAGAAGCTGCGCATCGGCGACAGCGTCAAAGTCATCAGCATGAACTTAAAAGGCACCGTTCATTCCCTTCCGAATGCCAGGGGCGACCTGTATGTGCAGATGGGAATTCTGCGCTCTCTGGTCAACATCAACGACCTGATCCTTCTGGAAGAGGATGCCGCACCGGGCACCAAGAAGTTCCAGAAGACCAGTGCCGGCAAGATCAAGATGAGCAAATCCGCCTCCGTCTCCACAGAGATCAATCTCATCGGTAAGACGACCGACGAGGCCATTCCGCTTCTCGACAAATATCTGGACGACGCTTATCTGGCACATCTGCCGTCCGTGCGCATCGTTCACGGAAAAGGCACGGGCGCACTCCGCAACGCGGTGCAGGCTCATTTAAAGCGCTTAAAATATGTCAAATCATTCCACCTCGGCGAGTTCGGCGAGGGCGATGCCGGTGTCACGATTGCCGAGTTTAAGGATTGATATTTAAAATAAAAATGAGGAGATGATGATATGGCAGCAAAACAGAAAATTCTCATCGTAGATGATGACAATAATATCGCAGAACTGATTTCCCTGTATCTCACAAAGGAATGTTTCGATACCCGGATCGTCAATGACGGCGAGGAAGCCATGATCGCTTTTGATCAGTACAATCCGAATCTGATCCTGCTCGATCTGATGCTTCCCGGCATGGACGGCTATCAGGTCTGCCGTGAGATCCGTGCGAAGGCAAATGTTCCGATCATTATGCTGTCAGCCAAAGGCGAGATTTTTGACAAGGTACTCGGTCTGGAGCTCGGCGCGGACGATTACATGATGAAGCCATTCGACTCCAAGGAGCTTGTCGCGCGCGTCAAGGCAGTGCTGCGCCGCTATCAGCCGTCAAAGCCGGAGGAACCTGCTGCAGAGTTAAAATGCGTCAAGTACACGGATCTGGTGGTCAATCTCTCGAACTACTCCGTCATCTACATGGGGCAGGCCGTCGACATGCCGCCAAAGGAACTGGAGCTTTTATATTTTCTTGCGGCTTCGCCGAATCAGGTTTTTACAAGAGAGCAGCTTCTGGATCACATCTGGGGCTATGAATACATCGGCGACACACGTACCGTGGACGTTCACGTGAAGCGTCTCCGCGAGAAGATCAAGGATCATGCCAACTGGAGCCTCGCAACGGTCTGGGGCATCGGCTACAAATTCGAGGTTCGTGACCTATGAAACGTACCCTTTACCCCAAACTGCTCGCCGGCTATCTGATGTACGGTCTGATCGGTTTTCTCATCATCACAACTTTTACCTACCACATTACGTTCGCCTTTGTGGAAAAAAAGGAGGCTGCCAGCCTCTACCGGGAATCCGCCCTGATCTCCTCCAACTATGCCGGGAATTATTTTTCCAAGACCATGACGTTGGACGAGATACAGACACAGCTTTCCACCTTAAGCACCTATCTCTCCAGTGAAATCTGGATTGTGGACACGCACGGCAACATCATTCTGAACACGGCGGCGCCGGGCTGTGATCCCACACCGGTTCCCGGCTTCAACATTACCGACTTCGGAAGCCGCTATTATCAGACCGGCACGTTTTATAACCAGTTTACGTCAGAGATGCTAAGTGTTTTCTCACCGATCACCGTCAACTACAAAGTGCGCGGTTATGTGGTCATCCACAAGCCGACCAGCAGTCTCGTGTCCTACGCGAACGGACTTGTCGCCATCGCTTATGAGACGCTTGGGCTTTTGTTTCTGGCAGCCTTTGTGGTACTGATTCTGTTTACCTATGTGGTATACATACCGATCCGCAAGATTACGAAAGCGGCGGACGAATATGCCGCCGGAAACTTTGAAAAAAAGATTGATGTTCACTCCAATGATGAGATCGGCTATCTCGCCGCCTCGCTCAACTACATGGCAAACGAACTGAATACCCTGGAGGACGACCAGAAAAAGTTCGTCTCTAACGTCTCGCATGATTTCCGTTCGCCTCTCACTTCCATCAAAGGTTATGTGGAAGCGATGCTCGACGGCACCATTCCCGTAGAGATGCAGGACAAATATTTAAACATCATCCTCTTTGAGACCGAGCGTCTGAACAAGCTGACCAAGAGCCTTCTTGAGTTAAACAAATTCGGCTCACACGGCACGATGCTGGACATCACGGATTTCGACATCAATCACACGATCCGCATGACAGTCCAGACGTTCGAGGGGCGCTGCATGGAAAAGCGCATTACTTTCAACCTGATCTTAACCGGCGAGAAGCTTTTTGTCTCCGCCGATATGAGTAAGATCGAGCAGGTACTCTACAACCTGATCGACAATGCAATCAAATTCAGCCACACGGACTCCGCAATCACAATCGAGACCACAGAGAAGAACGACAAGATCTTCGTCTCCGTCAAGGACACTGGCATCGGCATCCCGGGCGACAGCATCAAAAAGATCTGGGAGCGCTTCTACAAGACGGATCTCTCCCGCGGCAAGGACAAAAAAGGAACCGGGCTTGGTCTCTCCATCGTAAAGGAGATTGTCCAGGCACACGGCGAAAACATCAACTGTATCAGCACGGAAGGCGTGGGAACGGAATTTATCTTTACCCTGCCGTTAGCAAAGAAGCTGTCCCATCAGGCGGGCAGTTGACTTTGGGGCGATAAGTTATACTATGAGAAGCATACCCCTACGATTTCGGCTGGAATGCCTATGGAACATTCTGTTCAAAAAATGCGGCATTTCTAACCAGCCGGTGACTGCATCTGCGATGATCCGTGTCTTTCCAAGTTTGGAGCACTCTACGGACTATGTCCGCAAGCCAACAGACAATTTTAGGACTTTTGTGTGTCCCTTATGGCACCAATGAACAAAACATAACCGCGCGAAGCCGATGTCTGAATTGGCATCTGCCCTATTTTCAATAGCAGATGCCAACGAGTTTCGGTTCGCGCGGTTTTATATTGTCTGTGAAGCGGTGCCATTAGGGACACTAGAAAGTCCGCTCATTGTCTGTGGCTTGTCGGACACACTCCGGGAGAGTCCAAACGTGGAAGAGACACGGAATCAGATGCAGTCATCCGGCTGGAAGAAATACAC
>CEAG01050565.1_pt1 | contig 65581 bp, 44 predicted proteins | sample 554891 | NCBI WGS metagenome assembly CEAG01 (sample SAMEA3182116, study PRJEB8094) | gut metagenome | biome: human; feature: gut; material: Stool; isolation source: human stools | place: Canada | collected 2014-02-25
ATATATAGATAATAAAATTAGTGAAAATAAACAAAATAATTGGTGAAAATAACAAATACTATCTGGTTGACGAAAATATATAAAACCTGTAAACTTAAAAATGAGGGAGATAAGGTTCAAAATGAGAAGAAATACTTTTTATTAGAAACCTGTAGAAGGTATTAAAAAGGAGCTTTTAAGGAAAGGAAAAGGAGAGATTTAATGAGAAGAGAAAGAACATTCAAGAAATCACTGTTATTCCTTGCAATAATGTCTATCATGATATTTGCAATGTCAATAACAGCATCAGCAGCTGCTACCAATATCAAGCAGACTGAGGGAACAGAGAGATATGTAGAGCTTTCATGGGATAGCAGCAACGGAAGAGCAGATCGTTATAAGGTGTACTACTCAACAAGTGAGAATGGAAAGTATACAGCAGTGACAGACTATACTTCATCATCAACATCAAAGATGATAAGAGACCTCAATGCCGGATCAACATACTATATAAAGGTTGCATCTTATTCAAGCTATAACTCATCAACAGCTTACAGTGTAAGTGCACCTGTTCAGGTAGTTACAGCACCTATAAGTGTAAATAGCGATTCAATCCTTCAGACAGCAGGAACACCTTCATCATTTACAGTAGGATGGTCAAAGGTAGTTGGAGCAACAGGATACATAGTAACAAAGGACAATGGAAGCAGCAAGGCATCAAAGAAAGTCAGTACTAACAAGGCTGCAATCAAAGCAACAGCCGGCAACAGATATAATGTTAACGTAGTTGCATACAGAAAGGCTCCTAAGACAGGATTTGTTGCAAAGTCATATTCATCAACAGGTTATGGAATGAAGTCTTCACCATCAACTCCTATGTACTTTGCAGATGCTACAAAGGGTGGATTATCATGGACACCTACAAGCTCATCAAAGGCTTACCCAACACTTTATTGGACAGTAAATCCTAACGACAAGACATCTCCTGACGGATATCAGATCGAGATCTACACAGTAGATGGAAAGAAGAAGATAACAACAGCTAAGACATCAAGCAAGAATATTTCAATAGCATCAGCATCAAGCAACAAGCTGATAAAGAACAAGGGATTCAAGGCAAGAATCAGAGCGTACATAAAGAATGACAAGGCAACTTGTGTCAGCAAGTGGTCAGCAATGAGAACAGTTATTCCACAGGCTTCAATCAAGATAACAGCTTCAAGCCATACTTCAGCTAGGGTTAAATGGCCAAAGGTTGCAAATGCAACAAAGTACATAATATATGTAAGCAGAGATTCAGGATACTCAGACAGTGGCCACTGGGCAAAGAAGGAGTTAAGTGCTTCTACAACTTCATACAATATAACAGGACTTAAAAAGTGGAAGGATTTTGGAGTATATGTTATACCTGTAGTCAAGGTAAACGGAAAAGCATATAAGGCATATAAGACATGGTATACATACACATATGTGTACTAAAATCTTAGATATATACATATAATAGATCTATAGGATCTGGTATGTGTATAAAAGATATGTTAACAAAAGAGATCAAGTGGCAACATGGTTGCTGCCTGATCTCTTAGTTTATAGAGTTTATTCTAAAATTAGAGAAAAAAGTTATTGACAATGAACTCATATTTTGTTATTATTAACAAGCGTCAAAAATTTAATACTCTTTGGTAGGAGATTTTTATTTAGGCATTTTGCAGAAGTACTCAAGTGGCTGAAGAGGCGCCCCTGCTAAGGGTGTAGGCCGTTTGCGCGGCGCGAGGGTTCAAATCCCTCCTTCTGCGTTTTCTTTTTAAAGGAGATGCTTGTGACGTTATTCCTCGATAGCTCAATGGTAGAGCACTCGGCTGTTAACCGAGGGGTTGTAGGTTCGAGCCCTACTCGGGGAGCTTATAATTTAATATGGTGCGATAGCCAAGTGGTAAGGCCCCGGTCTGCAACACCGTCATCGCCGGTTCAAATCCGGCTCGCACCTCTTCTAAGAAACCTTGTTATCTAAGTTGATAACAAGGTTTTTGTGTTATAAATCTGTCAATTTGCACTGATAAGTGGCCTGTAGTTATACAACATGAACATACAAAATCTTGAATATGTATTTTCATTTTGGTATACTGTAGAAGTATTAGTGGCTATTTTTATGTGCGGGAGGTAGGATATGACTCAGGCGTTGAGGGAATATAAGAAAATAGAATATAAATTGGATCAGGTTACACCTATTAACAAGTATGAGCTCAATGCTTATAATGTACCATTTGCAGGTAATACAAGTATGTGCAGAGAGATATTTGTTAAGGGGGAGCGAAAGCTGGAGTTCTCAATAGATGGAGACATGAGTTTCCTTCAGATCATGCAGAAACCGGTATTTAGTGATGAACTGATAGAGTACATATTCAGTATAAGTAAGCAGCTTGTTTCAATAATACAGAATGGACTTGCATTTGATAAGATAGTATGGGACTGCAATTATATGTTTGTAAGACTGCGCGATTTCAGTGTACAGCTTTTGTACCTTCCACTGGATACAAGATTTGAGACAAGAAACATAGGTGATTTCATAAAGGAAATGTTGTCAGGGTTTGTTTTTGCACATACACCAGCTATAGAGTGTGCTAATCAGATAGTGGATTACTTCAACGATCACAGAGAATTTGATGCTTTTCATTTTAATGAGTTTGTGTCAGAACTCAGGTCAGCCAGCCAGCTCCTAATAATTCAGGGAGAGAAGTGCAGAAGTGAGATACTTTCCGATGTGAATGACAGCAACAGCAAAGAGAAAGCCATACAGAAGGCGGAAGAGGCTGCAAAAAGGGCTGAGGAAGCCAGGATAAATGCCGAGAACGAGGCAAAGAGACAGATCCAGGAGGCAAAATATCAGGCCGAGCTTGCAAGACAGGCCGAGGAGAACAGAATGAAGGCTGAAGCCGCCAGGGTAGAGGCTGAGATATGGAGACAGAAGGTTGCCGCCGAGGCAAGAGACTATGAGAGAACGGCTATTCTCGTCACACAGGACAACCCGGATGAGAATTCAGATAGTTATGATGATATGGAGAAGGTGCGTGTTGAGCAGATGCTTAAGACAGTCATGGAAGAGAGGCAGAGAGCGGAGAAGGCTTCATCACAGTATGCTGATGAGATAAGACGTGCCAGAGAACAGGAGATGCAGGCAGAAGAGGCCAGAATGCAGGCTGAGTTTGCTGCAAGAAAGAATGAGGAAGAGGCGAAACGCCAGGCTGATCTTGCGAGACGTCAGGCTGAAGAGGCCAAAAGACTCAGTGAGCAGGTGGATGAAGAACCGCCAACTACTCTGTTTAGCAACAGAACTCTTGTGAGCGAAAATATACCAACTTTGATGAGAGTTAGCACAGGAGAGACAGTTCAGGTAACTAAACAGGTATTTTGTATAGGAAAAGCTGATCAGGGAGTTGACTATAAAGTCATAGGAAATAAATCAATAAGCAGGAGACATGCTTATATAACAAGTATCAACGGAATAAATTATCTGAGGGATAACAATTCCACAAACCATACTTTTCTCAATGGAACACAAGTATACAGTAATGTGGATGTGCCTATACCTGATAACAGTGTGATAAGACTTTCAAATGAGGAGTTTATTTTCAAGACCAACTCATAATTTGTATGAGTCATATTTGGTATATAAGATATGTTAAAAACATGTGATCAGAACATGTAAAGATGGAGGAGATATTATGTATTGTGATAATTGTGGATGTGAACTGGGGGAGAATAGTAGAAAATGTCCAGTATGTGGAAAAGAGTTTCCTATGATAAATCCAGTTCAGGAAGACGAAGAAGGAACCACTGTCCTCACATCATCCCAGATGGGACATGCTGATGTACAAGAAAATACAGGTGCACAGAACCAGAATGGCGGAAATAAACCGGAAAATCAGGATCAGGCAAATGGTCAGATTCCTGGAGTTCAGAAACAGACGAATGGTCAGATTCCTGGAGTTCAGAAACAGACGAATAGTCAGATTCCGGATAACCAGGACATCATGATAAGAAAAAAAGGCGAGAAAAAAGGAATGAGTAAGGGTGCGAAGGCAGCTCTGATAATAATTCCTATATTAGTTGTCGCAGCAATTGCGGTTCTTGCAGTCATATATGTTCCAAAGTTCAGAAAATACAACGAAGCTGAAGATCTGATGACACAGGGAAAGGTCGAGGAGGCAGTTACTATTTACAAGGATCTTGGAGACTTTAAGGATTCGTATATCAAGGGTAACGGAGCAGCTTATTACAGATATGCCGCAGAGCTTGAAAAGGATGGAAGAAATCTTGAGGCTGCCGAGTATTATAAGAAATCTGCAAACAGCATGAAGGCTGCAGAGGATTACGGCAGATCAGACGATAAGAATTCAGATGAAATAGACAGTTCGGACGCATTTGATAAGGCGGATCAGTGTTATTACAACGCCGGAATGGATCAGATGAATGCAGCATCGTATGATTCTGCTATAGAGGCCTTCAAGAACGCGGGAACATACAAGGACTCATCAGATAAGGTTATAGAGTGCACATACAAGAAGGCACAGGCTTTGATAGGTTCTAAGGACTATGACGGTGCCATAGAGATACTTTCAACTATAGAGGATTACAGCGATGTCAAGAATCTTCTTGCCCAGTGTTACTATAACAAGGGATCCGAGCTCTTAAAGGCAGGAAAGTATGACGAGGCATATGATATGTATACAAAGTCAGAGTATGACGACTATAAGAAAAAGGCAAGTGAGTGTACATATCAGAAAGCGGGCGAGTACTACAAAGAAAAGGATTACAAGAATGCACTCAAAAGCTATGAAAAGGTAGATTCAAGTTATAAGAAGTGTATTAAAGAGAAAGACAAATGTTATATAGGTCTGGCAAGTCAGGAGTATAAAAACAAGAATTATAAGAGTTCAGTCGAGTATTATGAAAAGGTTCAGAAAACCGATGTGTCAGAAAAAATAGTCAAGGCAAAGCTTGCATATATAAGTGCAAATAAAAACGCTTCGAATGAGACGACAATGACATATATAGGACAACTCAGATATGCAGGCAATGAAAAGGCTCAGAAGGTATTTTTGGAGCTTGTGAAGTGGAATATAGAGTCATTTGTAAACAGTAGCGAAAAGGATATGGAGAAGAAGTCTAACACTATAACAGCAAAGGCTGGATCTGATATATATATACACACTTCATTTAGTTTTTCAGGTGATGATTCAATGAAAATAAGTGGATATGTAGTATATTCAGATGGAAATAAATCTGACAGTATAAGTTTTTCAGATAATGTTGTAGATGGATGGTCTTCATGGGTCAAGATAAATGGAGATGGAATACCAAAGGGTGTAACATATCTTTATCTTGTAAATGATAATACAGATAAAATAATTGAGGTTTATCCTTTTACTGTAAAGTAGGTGAAAAAATGATAAAGAGACCTGAACTTCTTGCACTGGAATTTTACAAATCAAGGCCTTTCAAGGGCAGTGATAAGGGAATACGGTACATGATACAGAAGGATACAGTTCCTGTTGAAAGAGATAGTGAGAATCAGGATGAAGATGGCGAAACAGAAACAAAAACAGTCCTGACAGCATTTATATGGCCGGAGCCGTTCTGCTTTGAGGTTACCTCAGATGAGAAAAAAGGATCAAAGCAATTTGATTTTTCTGAAGAGGGTTTGTGTGAAGCGATAGACTGGCTGAATGAGAATCATGATGCGTATGTGTACAAAAAACAGTAAAAAAATTATAAAAAAATTAATAGGGGTGGTAGCGGCTGTCATCGTACTGATGGCAGCTGTTGTTGCTATTATCCTCTTTCATTTTATTAGAAAACCACAGGTGAAGCTTGTGGAGTCCATGACGAAGACTGTAAGCTCGTCTCAGAAATCCGATCTTAACAGCAGATATGGCACCTATGATATATGTCAGAGTATGATAAAGGGAAATACAAATTTTTCATTTGAGGATACAAGTGATGAAACCGATGGAAAAACTGTTCAGATAGAGCTTCTCAGATCTGCGGCAGATCAGAAATTTTTTGCACAGACATCCATAGATGACAAGAGCTTTAAATTGTTTGTAAACAAGAAAACCTCTCTTATATATATAGATGATATGGCGGTGAGAATAAAATACGCGGATAATCTGATAACAAATATGAGCAACTCCCCCATAACAACAGTTCTTGGCCTTGACAATGAGACAGTGTATACATTTGGAAGTGCTTATGAGAATTGCATGAGACTGGCTGCAAATAATTATAAAGAGGATAATAATATAAAGACAGATGTCATAGAAAAAACATTAAAATACTTTCTGGATATGCAGGGAGACTATGAAGGCAGCCGTGATATCACGGTTGGGGACAAGTCCCAGAAATGTAAAGTTTATTCAGTGGTGTTTGATGTTCAAGATTTTTATAAATATCTTGATGATTGTTTTGGAACTCATGAACTTGATCTGCAGGAGGTTTATGATTCACTCAGCAAATATATGCCTGACTTAGAAACCATTGACAACGCTGCTGTTATGGTACATGATATAAAACAATTTGTGGATGATATATTGGATGGAGACAACATAACATTTTATTTTGCAATAAATAGATCTGGCGAACTGGTCACATTGTATGCAGATGATATATCGGACAGAAAAGTCAGCGTGAACCTCAGTTTTAGTGGAACTGACTACATAGCTCAGTCGTATGAACTGTCGGTAAATATTCCTGGACAGGATGGGAGATCATTTGTTTTTTCAAAGAAAGATGTCACGGATGGGGATGAAATAGGAGTATCATATAGGGCGAAGATAGACTCCGCGAGTGTTTCCGGTAATATAGAAGGTGGTCTTGATGTTTTGTTTTTGGACGACAAAGCAGAGATCAACTTAAAGATCGGAAATGCAGGGATAAAGAAATCCGCATTGATATCCGGCAACAAAAAAGGAAGCAGTCTGGATTTTAAATGGAATGAAAATGGAGAGGGAAGTCTTCACATAGGCTGTGATCCGGATTCCATAGACAAGCCAGAGTACAGTGACAGTATAGACTTATTTGACACAGATATAATCAGCGCGTATAAATTTATGAAGAAGATAATGAATAACGGCTGATATAATAAATGAAAATTATACATACAGACCTGAATTATATGGAGATATGATATGAGTGATACAACTGCAGTAAACAACACAGAAAAGGGTAAATACACTTCAGGTGTAGTGTACAAGATCATAATAGCTATGACATTTCTGATAGCATTTGGACTTATTATGGTGGCAAGTACATCAAAAGTTCAGGAAGTGTCGGAGAATTTCAGAGAGCATGTTATATATATAGGTATAGGTATAGTTTTGGTATTTTTTTGTGTATATGTACCGTATGGATGGTATAAAAAGCTTGCCTGGGTGGCATATGGAATATCCGTAATCCTTACAGCGTGTCTTATGAACAAATCGTGGGGAATTGAGGTAAACGGTGCCACAAGATGGCTTAAATTTCCAGGATTGCCACAGTTTCAGGTGGCTGATGTTGTAAAGACATGTATGATCATATTTATAGCGGCATATATAAGCAGTAAATGGCGTGAGATGGACAAATTCAAAACCATAATTATATTGTGGCTGGTAGTTGGCGCCGAGGCAGTGTTCCTTTATAAGGTATCGAATAACCTGAGTTCAGCCCTGGTTGTTTTGGGTATATGTTATCTCTGTACTTTTATAACAAGTAAGAACTGGAAGCTTCATCTTGTAGTTCTGATTCTATTCCTGCTCGTTGCTGCAGGACTTATAGGTTATGTTGTAACACATCTGCCAACACAGGATGAATTAAAAAATGATGATAACAACTTCCGTTTTGGAAGAATTATTGGATGGCTTTACACAGACAGGTATGAGCTGGACGAGGGTTATCAGGTTAAACAGTCGCTCTATGCAATAGGAAGTGGATCACTTCTCGGCAAAGGCCTTGGAAGTGGTACCCAGAAGCTGGAGAATATACCAGAGGCTCAGAACGATATGATATTTGCCATCGTATGTGAGGAACTTGGATTGGTTGGAGCAATACTTCTCTTCCTTATGTATGGATATCTCATATATCAGTTATACGTGATAGTAAAAGAGTCAACAAATGTATTTGGAAGTGTTCTTGTAATAGGAACGATGGTACATTTTATATGTCAGATAATCATTAATGTATGCGTAGCCACAAATCTTTTTCCAAACACTGGTGTTTCACTGCCATTTATAAGTTCGGGAGGTTCGGCACTGATAACTACTATGATAGAATGTGGAATCTGCATAGGTGTGCGAAGTCAGCAGAAAAAGAGAATGTATCAGAAACATCTGGCAGAATAAGAGGATAACAATTGCTACGAGGAGGAAATGTATGCGAAAAATCAGGGAAATAGCGCTTGTTACTGCAACTGCATTGTTGATGACAATGTGCCCTGTTGATATGACAGGTTCAAATTCGAAACATAGCGACAGAGCAGGATATACAGTGTATGCAGCAGAGACAGACAGTGCGGAATATACAGTGGCATCATCTTCAGATTCTGATAAGCCTGTAGAAAAAAACGGCTGGTATAATGAAGATGGAAAGAGATTTTATTATAGCGAAGGTGAAAAACTGAAAAGCCAGCTTCTTCAGATAAATGAGAAAAACAATGGTAAGATATACAAAAATACATATTATTTATCCTCCGACGGATCAGTGGCTGGTGGATTAAAAAAGGTAAATGAAAGTCTGTATTACTTTGATTCAAGCTCTAAGACTTTTCCTGGAGCTGCGGTCAGTGGATGGAAATCTGTAAATAATAAAACATATTATTTTCTCAGCAGCAAGAAAGCCGCCGTGGGTGTCACAACAATAGGATCAAAGAAATATTATTTTGCACCTGATACAAATGTACTTCAGGGTGGACTTAAAAAAACAACAAACGGATATATGTATTTTTCAACAAAGACAGGTGTGGCTGTTGTGAACAGACTGGTTGACAGCATGTATTTTAACGGCGAGGGATATGCCGTTAAAAGAACGTTTGTTACATACAATGGAAATGATTACTATATAGGGTCTAATTACAAGGCAGTGACGGGAATAAAAAAGATAGATAATTATTACTATAACTTTGATTCTAAAGGTGTCATGAAGAAGAATGTGTGGTATCAGTCAAAGTCCGGCAGATATTATTTTGGTTCCAACGGACGTACGGTGAAGGGACTGAACAGGATAAGCGGTTATACGTTCTATTTTGATGGCAATTTTAAGATAGTTAAAAATACCTGGAAGACCATAAACGGCAATAAATATTATTTTGGACCGAGCAGTAAGGCATATACAGGACTCAGAAAGATAGGTAAATATTACTATTACTTTGGTGCCAAAGGAGTAATGGCAAAAAACAAATTTTTAAAAATATCAGGCAAGAAATATTACTTTGGAGGCAATGGCAGAGCCTATATCGGTGTGAGACGTGTAAATGGAGAGGTGTACAACTTTTCTTCAAAGGGATATCTGACAACTGGTATCAAGAAAGTATACGGTAGACTGTATCTCTTTGATGAGAACGGAAAAGTCGTGAGAAGAAGTGGATGGTATACTTCAAAGAAGGGTAATAAGTATTACTTGAAATCAAATGGAAGCCTTGTAACTGGATATAAGAAAATTGGCGATGATTTCTACTTTTTCAGAGAGACTAACGGTCGTATGTACAAAAACAGATGGGCATATGCAAAGGGATACAAGTTCTACTTTGGAAAAAATGGAAAGAGACTTACAAATGTTGAATCCATTTTAGGCCCACAGGATTCATATGAGATCATGGTGAATAAGACTACAAATGTTGTAACGATATATGCAAAAGATGGCAATAAGGGATATACGATTCCAGTCAAAGCATTTGTGTGCTCAGGAGGAGACAGTACACCTCTAGGAACCTTCTATATACCAGCAAAATGGAGATGGCTGTCACTTGTTGGCAATTGTTATGGACAGTGGAATACACTGATAACCTACGAGGAAAGCATATTGTTCCATTCAGTATATTACGATGAGGTGGATGCAGATACGTTGTCAGTGGATGCATACAATAAGCTTGGAACTACATGTTCTCATGGATGTATAAGACTTAAAGCTGGCGATGCAAAGTGGATATATGACAATTGTTCATTGGGAACAAAAATTACTATATTTGAGAGCAATGCTGATGGTCCTTTCCCAAAACCATCATTTGTAAAGCTTAATTCTAGCCATACATGGGATCCTACAGATCCAAATATGGCTTATAAATGTAAAGAACGTGGATGTCATAAAGGAATAGCGTGGTAAAATTATGGAATACAGAGCGAATATGAGTAAAAAAATATATATCATAGCCATTTTCATTTTGGCTGCGGCTTCCTTGTTTGTTCTGTCCGCCTGTGAAAAAAAAGATAATGGAACAGAGACAACACAAAAAAAAATAATGAATGGAACCGTTGAGTCTGCTGCTGATTTCACACATATAGGCGTGTATATAGATGTGAATAAAAATGATTCTGGAGTTACTGATGTCAAGTATACTATATCTGGAGAAATTGCCATAGTGAGCTTCAGATATAAAGGAGTCCGGGTAGAACTGAGGGGATCTTGCAAATACAGTCAGTATGAACTTGCTGGAGTGAAAGATACCAGCAATGGAGATCTGATAGCCACTGATATAAACGGGTATAGAGCTTCACTTTACACACTTGATCCTGGAAGAATAATTTTTTGGAGTGATGGCAAGATCAACTATTCTCTGTACATATATGTCACTGCTACGGATGATGATGTTAATGATATTGTGAAACAAATATCGTTTGAGAGCCGCTATGAAGAACGCGATGATGTCAAAAATCAGACAGTTGATGAAGGAAAGCAATTTGCAGAGAAGATCATCAAGGTATTTTGTGATAAAGATATAGAGGCTCTGGAAGATATGATGTATTATCCACAGGAGCTTGGAAATGGCAATTCTGTTGCAAATGTAAATGAATTGAGAAATCTCAGCAAGGATGATATGTTTACAGATATACTTATAAAGGCTCTGAGCGACAAGAATGCACTTGACGAGATGAGAATATCTGATGATTGCACGGAGTACACCATCGGAACAAATTACAAGAATGTTCATTTCAAACTGATGGATGATGGACAGTTTCTTATTACAAAGATAAACAACTAAAATAAATTATTAATTCCCCAGACATAACCTAGTCGGATTGGTGTGTCTGGGGAATTTTGTATGTTGGGATTAGATTTTATCAGATAAGTGAAAAACCAGCCGTATATTGTTTGTTTGTGAGATAAAATAGAAGACGAATTGGATTGAGAGCGTGTATTAAAGTCCTTAAAATTGAAAACAGGACAAGCTGGATGCGTAAGACGGAACCTGGTTTGGTACTGTAAAGGAGGAAAATACATAATGGCGGAAAAAAGTTACAGCATAAGTGAAGCGGCGGCGATGGTTGAGGTTGAGACTCATGTACTCAGGTACTGGGAGGAAGAACTTGAGATAGACATAAGAAGAAATGAGATGGGTCATAGATGTTATGAGGACCGGGATGTCAAGATATTGCAAAGAGTAAAGATACTCAAGGATAAGGGAATACAGCTCAAGGCTATAAAGGATATGGTTCACAAAATGTATGATATGCTGGATGAGAGCAAGGATGAAAAAAAATCAGTGAAGCCTGTGGACAATGGTGTAAATGATGAAGCTGACGAAAATCCAGATGAATTAGACAGGATATTGAATGAAGACAAGCTGTTAGATATAAAAAATATAGACACAATAAGAGTCAATTGTGGGGACAGCAAATATGGTTCCGGGGATGAAGGCACTGATTCCAGAATAGTTGATTTCAAGATGGCCCAGTTTCAGAATATTATGGATAAGATAGTGAGCAATTCCATAAAAAACAATATAAAGATGATAACTCAGTCAGTATCTGGGACTGTCACGGAGGATGTAATAAAACAGATAGATGTACTTATACAGGAAAAGGAGGAGCAGGAGGAGGCAAGATACAGAAGGCTTGACACAACGATCAGGGAACTGCAGCAGACCAGACAAGAGATAGCAGCATCTGAGGCTGGCAGAAAAAGAAGAGGACTGTTCAGAAAGAAAAATAAATAGTGAAAAAGATCATTAAACATATTATTAAACATATAAGGGTAGTTGTTTATAAAAACTTCATACACTGTCAGGGTGATTTCATGTTATAGTAACCGTGGGAGTTGATATAAGATGAACATCACAAAAAAAGTAAAGATAATGATCATAGTAGTGTGGCTTACCGCATTGGTATCTATGGTAATAGGAACATGTATTATAGGAAAATATTTTATAACGGGAACGTATGGCAGTAATCATTCCCTGCAGCTTTTATATAGCCAGAATGATCCGGTGAATGATGTATACAAGGCAATATCGGCAGAGAGAGAGAGTATTATAAATAAGGTAAAGAGCAATCCAGGTTATTACCTTGACAAGAAGAATGCCGCTGATCTCAATGAAAGGACATCTGCAAACAACACATATGTGATCATGAAGGTGGATGACGAGTACACATTTGTGGGGGTTGATACATTTTCTGATGCGCTGAAAAATCAGTTGAAATTTAACGACAGCAGCACAAATATAAGTACTATAGACGAGGATACAGATGTCGGAGGGGAAAATCAGATTAAGGTTCAGGAGTATCTGATGACGCAGCCATCCATGTATCTCTGTAACCAGATATCCTATGTATATCAGGGGCAGAGTGTTGATTTGTATATGCTCACATATTATGGTAATTATATGGACAGATTCAGAGGAACGATGTTTGGCTACATAATTCTTATGGTCGTCATCATGTTTATACTCAGTGGACTAGTGGCATTACTTATATATCAGCAGTTTGTAAATCCTCTTGTAAAACTCAAACAGGCTGCAGAGAAAATGGGGTCCGGTAATCTTGATGAGAAAATAGAGATATGTAAAAACAGGGAAGATGAGGTCGGCGAGCTCTGTGAATCATTTGAGAATATGCGTCAGAGAATGAGTGACTTTGCAAAAGCTAAGATGCATTATGAGGAGGAGAACAGACAGCTCATAAGCAATATATCCCATGACCTTAGAACCCCTATAACCACTATAAAGGGTTATGTTGAAGGAATTATGGATGGTGTGGCAGATACACCTGAGAAGCGTGACAGATACCTAAAGATGATATACAGCAAAGCAAATGAGATGGACAGTCTGATAAATGAGCTGTCGCTCTACACGAATATCAACAACAATGCGATACCGTATGAGTTCCACAGAGTATCGGTGAAGGATTATTTCAATGACTGTATGGAGGAAGTGCACGCAACGCTTATGTCCAAGAATATGACTCTGACATACAGGAATTATTGTGATGATGATGTAATGGTAATAGTTGATCCGGATCAGCTAAAGCGTGTTATCAATAATATCGTAACAAATTCTATAAAATATATGGATAAGGAATATGGACAGGTTGATATCAGCATATATGACAATGATGCTGAGGTAAAGGTTGCCATCAATGACAACGGCAGGGGAATTGATACGGATAGTCTCCCTCATATATTTGACAGAATGTACAGGGCAGACAGTGCGAGACAGTCCCGGGGAGGAAGCGGTCTGGGACTTGCTATTTGTAAGAAGATAGTGGAAGAACACGGCGGAAATATATATGCGACCAGCCAGATAGGAAAAGGAACGACTATAGTGTTTACGCTGAAGAAATATATCCCGAAGGATGTTGGCAATGGAGCACAAGCAGATGGCGATGAAGAGTCCGCAGAAAACAGCCAGAAAGACATACAGAAGAAGGATGACCAGCGTAGGGACAACCAGAAGAAAGATACACAGCGAAAAAGTACATTGCAGATTATAAATCCACTAAAGAAAAGGAGAGATACAGATGAGCAAAATATTGATAATTGAAGATGAGCTCAGTATTGCGGAACTTGAGAGAGATTACTTAGAGCTTAATGATTTTGAGGTTGAGATAGAAACGAATGGACTTAATGGACTGGAGAAGGCTTTGAGTGAGGAGTACAGTCTTATACTGCTTGACCTTATGCTTCCTGATATGGATGGATTTGAGATATGCCGTCAGATCAGGGAGAAGAAGGATATTCCGATCATTATGGTGACAGCAAAGAAGAATGATATAGACAAGATCAGAGGTCTTGGTCTGGGTGTTGACGACTATGTGACGAAACCATTCAGTCCAAGCGAGCTGGTGGCAAGAGTGAAAGCTCATATATCAAGATATGAGAGATTGGTTGGATCAACAGCTCTCAAGAATGATGTCATCGAGATCAGAGGACTGAAGATAGACAAGACAGACAGAAGAGTATATGTAGACAACGAGGAGAAGGTATTTACAAATAAGGAATTTGACATACTGTGTTTCCTTGCCAGCAACCCAAATAAGGTATTCTCCAAGGATGAGCTGTTCAGCAAGATCTGGAATATGGACAGTATAGGCGATATAGCAACGGTTACTGTTCATATCAAGAAGATAAGGGAGAAGATCGAGTTCGATACCTCAAATCCACAGTATATAGAGACTGTATGGGGTGTTGGCTACAGATTCAGAATGTGATAAGAAAGCCCCAGACGGCGAATGAGGAGTAAACAAATGAAATTAAACATTTTACATGAGGACAGTGATATCATTGTGGCTGTGAAACCGTGTGGTGTGCCGACACAGCCGGACAAGACAAATTCCGAGAGCATGGTGAGCATGCTCAAACTTAGAATATATGAGAGAGAAAACAGAAAAGAAGAGCCATATCTTGTTCCTATACACAGACTGGACAGACCTGTCGGAGGAGTTATGGTATTCGCAAAGACGCCTGAGGCGGCAGCAGCTCTCTCAAAGCAGAGTGAGGATGGCACCATGCTCAAGTACTATCAGGCGATACTCACAGGAGAGCTTCCAAATGACCAGGGTGTGCTGAAGGATTACCTGCTCCATGACACAAAGGACAACGTGACGAAGACCGTGGACAAGGATACACCAGGGGCAAAGTATTCAGAGCTAGAATATGAGGTGCTGGATGTTATGGACACGGATGAAGGGGTACTCTCATATGTTCTTGTGGAGCTTATAACAGGAAGACACCACCAGATCAGGGCGCAGTTTGCAAAGAGAAAATGCGGCATATGGGGTGACACGAAGTACAATCCAAAGTTCCAGAAGACGAAGAAAAAATATAAAGAAATTGGACTTCATGCATCAAGATTGGAATTCGACCATCCGACCACAGGTGAGCACATGGTGTTCAAGCATGAGCCGGAGGGCGGCGCATTTGCGATACTGGATCTGGATGAGTTCTAAGAAAAAAAATTCACAGGGCGGATGTCGACATGTTACATGTTGACATCCGCCTTGAAATTATGTAGATTAAAGAGTGTATGCAATTAAGTAGTTCAGACAAAAATGAATGATAGTGACAATTCTAAATTAATTGAGTTGCGGCTAAGAGATTGCAGCAGCAGATATAGAATGTTTTAGAATAAGGAGATAAATAAGATGGCAAACGATAAGAAGATGGTTGAAGCTATTACTTCCATGGATGAAGATTTTGCACAGTGGTATACAGACGTTGTCCTCAAGGCAGGACTTATCGCGTATACTAACGTGAAGGGATGTATGGCTATCAAGCCCGCAGGATATGCAATCTGGGAGCTTATACAGAAGCAGCTTGATGAGAGATTCAAGGCTACAGGTGTGGAGAATGTGTACATGCCAATGCTTATTCCAGAGAGCCTTCTTGAGAAAGAGAAGGATCACGTTGAGGGATTTGCACCGGAGGTAGCATGGGTTACATATGGTGGACTCAATCCTCTTACAGAGCGTATGTGTGTAAGACCTACATCAGAGACTCTGTTCTGCGATTTCTACAAGAATGATATCCAGTCATATCGTGATCTGCCAAGGGTATATAATCAGTGGTGTTCAGTAATGCGTTGGGAGAAGGAGACAAGACCTTTCCTTCGTTCAAGAGAATTCCTGTGGCAGGAGGGACACACAGCTCATGCAACAGCAGAGGAGGCTGAGGCAAGAACAATACAGATGCTGAATCTGTACGCTGATTTCTGTGAGGATGTACTTGCTATGCCGGTTATCCGTGGACAGAAGACAGAGAAGGAAAAGTTTGCCGGAGCAGAGGCAACATACACAATAGAGGCACTTATGCACGACGGCAAGGCACTTCAGTCAGGAACAAGCCATAACTTTGGAGATGGATTTGCCAAGGCGTTTGGTATACAGTTTACAGACAAGGACAACAAGCTCAAGTATGTTCATCAGACATCATGGGGTATGACAACAAGACTTATCGGAGCTATCATCATGGTTCATGGCGACAATTCAGGTCTTGTACTTCCTCCAAAGGTTGCTCCAACTCAGGTTATGATCATTCCTATCATGCAGAAGAAGGCAGGGGTGCTTGAGAAGGCAGCAGAGCTCCGCGAGAAGCTTGGAGCGTTCAGAGTGAAGGTCGATGACAGCGATAAGAGCCCAGGCTGGAAGTTTTCAGAGCAGGAGATGAGAGGTATTCCTATCAGAGTTGAGATCGGACCAAAGGATATCGAGGCAAATCAGGCAGTTCTGGTACGCCGTGATACAAGAGAGAAGATTACAGTATCACTTGATGAGATAGATGCAAAGGTTGGAGAGCTTCTTGAGACTATTCAGAAGGATATGTTTGAGAGAGCAAAGGCTCACAGAGATTCACATACACATGCAGCTCTTAACTGGGATGAGTTCAAGAATATCATCGACAACGAGCAGGGCTTTGTGAAGGCTATGTGGTGCGGCGAGACAGCCTGTGAGGAAGCAATCAAGGACGAGACAGGAGCATCCACAAGATGTATGCCATTTGCACAGGAGCATCTCTCAGATGTATGTGTACACTGCGGAAAGCCAGCAAAGAAGATGGTATACTTCGGACGTGCATATTAAAATATAAATAATGATCATGCATAATAACTTCTTCAGCATCTTGCTGGAGAAGTTATTATTTTAGGGATATTCAACCAATTGGAAAATCATGAGACGAAGATGCGGAGAGAAGATATATGAGAATAGACATTCCAGAGGGAGCAAATAGGGTAATAGAGGGTCTTGAGGCAGCAGGCTATGAGGCTTATATAGTCGGCGGCTGCGTGAGAGATAGCATACTTGGAAGGTTGCCGGGGGACTGGGATATCACCACATCTGCCAGACCAGAGCAGGTGAAGGAGATATTCAGGCGTACCATAGATACGGGAATAGAGCATGGAACCGTAACGGTAATGATGGGCAAGGAAGGCTATGAGGTCACGACATACAGGATAGATGGAGAGTACAGTGACCACAGGAGACCTGACCAGGTTGAGTTCACGGCAAGTCTTGAGGAGGATCTCAAGAGAAGAGACTTCACGATAAATGCCATGGCGTACAGTCACAGCAAGGGAATCATAGACATGTTCGGCGGAGTACAGGATCTGAATGACAAGGTTATAAGAGCCGTCGGTGTGGCAAGGGACAGATTTGACGAGGATGCACTCAGAATACTCAGGGCGATAAGATTTGCCGGACAGCTTGGATTTGACATAGAGAGAGATACGAGAAAAGCCATGATAATTCAAGCACAGTATCTGAAAAATATAAGTGCGGAGAGGATCAGGGTGGAACTCACAAAGCTCCTAGTATCAGACCATCCGGACAAGCTTCTTGAGGCGTATGTCACAGGCATAACTTCATACATACTTCCAGAGTTTGATAAGATGATGGAGCAGCCGCAGAACAATCCGTATCATAGATACAACGTGGGAGTACATTCCATAGAGGCGGTCAAGAATATCAGACCGGATGTGACCATGAGGTGGGCAGCACTTCTCCACGATGTCGGTAAGCCGGCAACACACACGGTTGATGAGAATGGCATAGATCATTTCTTTGATCATCCCGAGAAGGGTGTGCCTATAGCGGAAAGCATTCTGCGAAGACTCAAGTTTGACAACAACACTATCAAAGATGTGTGTACTCTGGTCAGATGGCATGATTATGGAATGGGAAGTGTTCCGAAAAAGGGCAGTATAAGAAAGCTTTTGGGAGAAGTCGGAAAAGATTTCTTCCCATATATAATCGAGATAAAAAAAGCCGACATGGCAGCCCAGAGTGATTACAATCTGGAGGAGAGACAGAGCCAGCTTGCAGCACTTGAGAAGAAATATGAAGAGATCATGGCATCAGATGACTGTGTCAGGATCAAAGATCTCAAGATAAATGGAGGAGATCTGATAAAGCTTGGAATAAAACCGGGACCTCAAATGGGTGAGATACTTCAGAAACTGTTGGATATGGTTATAGAAGATCCTGAAAAGAACGACAGGGAATACCTTATTGAACAGGTCAAAATGATGTAAGGAGTATGCATTTCCTATATCATATAAAAAAGAATTATTGGATGATGCGATAACAGTCGTAAAAAAATCCGGTAAAATATAATAACTTAAGAATGAATCTTAACAGCCCCTCATACAATAATTTAGCAGGTTATTATTGCTATAAAGTGAGCGAGGGCTTATCTGTGAAGTGGATGTGTGTATCTTATCTGACATTACCATAATCAGGACATATGAATCCGCCGGCATTCAGCGATGCGGAGCGAGTGCTAGTGCCGTTGCAGGATTCATCGAGCGAGAGCGCTCATGATTAGGTAAGTCAGATAGATACACACTTCACAGATACCCCCGAGCGACAGTTGTAGGAGGGGGTTTTCATTTGGCTGAAAAAATGGGTGAAGTGTATGAGGCATATGACATGGAGGTGCAGGGGATAGGCAGAGGCAGAGGTGCTATCATTCTGATGACGGACAAGGGCATACGTCAGGTGGCGGCTCTGAATGGAACGGACGAGAGACTTTTGCAGGAGAAACAGTTCAAGGATAGTATATACGAAAAGGGATTCTGCTATATAGACAGGGTGGTTCCGAACAGCGATGAGGAGCTTGTGACATGTGACAGGTATGGCAATCCATTTGTATGTCGGGAATATTTTCAGGGGAGGGAATGCAGTGCATCCAATATCAGGGATTTGGAGAAGGCAGTCATCAATCTGGCACAGTTTCATAAAGCCGGCAGGGAACTCTATGAGGATGAGGGAAGCCGTGAATATGATAAAATGCCGGGCAATCTCGACAGAAAATTGAGAGAGCTGCGTAGAATCCGTAATTTTGTCAGCAGAAGAAATAAAAAGAATGATTTTGAGATCCAGTATATAAGGGCGTTTGATTATTTTTATAGGCAGGCAGACAGATGTCTCAAACTGTTTGAGGAGAACTTCAAATGCAACGAAAAGTGGATAGGATATTGTCACGGATCTTATAACTATCACAGTGTGATGTTTTGTGACGGATACATAGCAACAACCAATTTTGACAGATTCCATGTGGGATATCAGCTTGTTGATCTTTACCAATTTATGAGAAAGGCGATGGAGAAGAACAGGTACGACATAGAGATGGCGCGGGATATATTGAGTGCGTACAGCCAGATAAGGCATCTGGATAAGGAAGACTATGAATTTATATACCTTATGTACAGTTTTCCTGAGAAGTTCTGGAAGATAAGCAACCGCTATATGAACAGCCGAAAGAGCTATATATCCCCGGTTTTGATGGAAAAACTCCAAAAAGTTATCGAAGATGACCAAGAAAAGCTCAAAATTTTGAGCGAAATTAACGATACCTATGGACTTCACAAGCTGACAAATTAAGAGTATAATGTTGGGGCGTGGATAATAATTGAGTTAGACACGTGATACTGAATTGTGATGTATTTTACAGATGGTTTTTTCGTGTGTGTTTTCCATTTGTAGGATGCTCTATGGGTAACATAAAGCAATAGATTTCACAGGAGGCAAAATGATGAGTGATTATAATTACAAGGACGTGTATGAGCAGTGGGTGAACAATCCTTTATTTGGTCAGGAAACAAAGGATGAGCTCTTAGCGATCAAGGACGACGAGAAAGAGATAGAAGAAAGATTCTATTGTGATCTTGTATTTGGAACAGCCGGACTTCGAGGCATCATCGGAGCTGGTACTAACAGAATGAACATATATGTAGTGCGCAAGGCTACACAGGGACTTGCAAACTACATCATCAAGGCGGGCAAGCAGGACAAAGGTGTGGCAATAGCTTATGATTCAAGAAGAATGTCACCTGAGTTCTCTATGGAGGCAGCGCTCTGCCTGGCAGCAAATGGCATAAAGGCTTACAGATTTGAGTCACTCAGACCAACACCTGAGCTTTCATTTGCAGTTAGATATCTGGACTGTGTAGCTGGTATCAATGTAACAGCATCACACAACCCACCAGAGTATAACGGATATAAGGTATACTGGGAGGATGGCGCACAGATCACACCACCTCATGACCAGGGAATCATGGCCGAGGTAAAGGCCATCACAGATTTCGCAGATACAAAGACTATGGACATGGTAGAGGCAAAGAAGAAGGGGCTCCTTGTAACTATCGGTTCAGAGGTTGATGACGCATACATGGGCGAGCTCAAGAAGCTCATCCTTAATCAGGATGCAATTGACAAGTATGGCAAGGATCTCAAGATCGTGTACACACCACTTCACGGAACAGGTAACATCCCTGTAAGAAGAATCCTCAAGGAGATCGGTTTCGAGAATGTATATGTGGTACCAGAGCAGGAGCTTCCGGATGGAGAGTTCCCAACTGTTGAGTATCCAAACCCAGAGGCAAAGGAAGCATTTACACTTGCACTCAAGCTGGCAAAGGAGGTCGATGCAGATCTCGTTCTTGCAACAGACCCAGATGCCGACAGACTCGGATGCTACGCAAAGGATTCCAAGACAGGTGAGTACAAGGTGTTCACAGGAAATATGTCAGGAAGCTTACTCTGCGAGTATGAGGTAAGCCAGATGAAGGAGAAGAATGGCAGCCTTCCAGCAGACGGAGCAATCGTCAAGACTATCGTTACTACCAACATGGTAGATGCTATAGCAAAGTATTATGGAACAGATCTCATCGAGTGTTTCACAGGTTTCAAGAACATCGGACGTGAGATTCTCAGATTTGAGCAGACAGGCAAGGGAACATACCTCTTCGGATTTGAGGAGAGCTACGGATGCCTGATCGGAACACATGCAAGAGACAAGGACGCAGTTGTTGCAACTATGGCTCTCTGCGAGGCAGCAGCTTACTACAGAGGTCAGGGCAAGACTCTTTGGGATGCGATGATGGATATGTACGAGAAGTACGGATATTATGTTGACGACATCAAGACCGTGACACTCAAGGGTGTTGAGGGATCAAAGAAGATCGGACACATCATGAATATCCTCCGTGCAAATGTACCTGAGCAGGTTGCAGGCTACAAGACAAAGGTTGTTCGCGACTATCGTCTTGAGTATATAAGAAACATCGAGACAGGTGAGGTCAAGCCTACCGGTTTCCCAAATGCAAACGTACTCTACTACGAGCTTGAGAACGATGCATGGCTTGCAGTAAGACCTTCAGGAACTGAGCCAAAGATCAAATTCTACTACGGAATCAAGGGTTCATCATACGATGAGGCACAGAAGGAGTCAGCAGCATTTGGTGACAAGGTCATGGATCTCATTTATGACATACTTGAGAAGTAAGCAGAAGTAATCACAGATACAGGCAATATGTAACATATTTAGAGAAGTTCACAATGCAGAACAGACATGCAGATCCACATAAAAGGATCTGCATGTCTTTTTTAATCTGAGAGACTCATAGACTAATAAATGTTACAGATAATTAATTGTACACTTTGAGAAAATGTTAGTAACATGGTCTTTAAAGAAAATGAGAAAATGAGCAATAATGTCTTTATTGACGAGATGAAGAGGAGAAAAAATTTATATGAAAACAAAAACAGGGGTAGTGAACAAATTGAAATCCAACAGGGCATTCTGGATAATCTGTGTGTTGTTTCTGGCAATCCAGTATTTTTTGTGTATTCATTACGGGATGAAGAGGGATTACCTGTTCTGTGATGAGGTATACAGTTACGGACTTGCAAACAGCAATGAGTACACATTTCTTCATCCGGGAGAGAATGATGAACCGCTTGACAATTGGGTGAGTGGAAGTTATTTCTCAGATTATATGAATTATTGCGATGAGGCATTTAATTATAAAGCGGCTTACGTGAACCAGGAGAGGGATGTTCATCCACCTCTTTACTATATGCTGCTCCATACAGTGTGCAGATTTTTCAAGGAAGCTGGATACTCGGCAATTCCGGGAATAGTACTAAATCTTATAATTCTTGCATTTGTGGATATAGTTCTCATGTATGTGGCGGCAAATCTTCTAGAAAGCAGGTGGCGCGGACTTGCGGCAACCGTTTTGTGGGGAATATCTTCAGTCGGCATCAGCAATTGCATGCTCATAAGAATGTATCTTCTACAGACATTTGAGGTCCTACTGTTTGTGGCGGCACACATATATATATTGAAGCACAAGAAAAAGATGACGGTGCCTTACTTTATAATGCTGGCATTTACAGTGTTCCTGGGCGGACTTACCCACTATTATTTTTACTTTTTCGTGGCTGGACTTGGACTTTGCGTATGTATCTATCTCCTGTCAGTAAAGAGAGTTAAGGAAATGTTTGCATATGGATTCAGTCTTGTGGCAGGGCTTGTGTGTGCCATAGCGGTATTTCCGGCAACAATCGCACATATATTTGGATACAGGGGTGACTATGCAACAAAGAATCTTACAGGATTTTCAACCAGAAAATTCATATCATACATAGGTTATGTAAATAAGGCATATTTTGCCGGACTGCTTCCTGTTATTCTGCTTATCGTTATAGCGCTCATAATTGTGTACATAGTTTCAAAGTTTGTTATAATACATATAAGTCTGAAGAGAGAAGAACACTCGATAAAGTATTCTGTAGATGTAAACAGGATTGATGTGAATGGAAAATACACAGGAACATTGTCCGCAAATGCGTTGTTATTTGCAGCGGTGGTGATAGCAGATGCCATTCTAGCATTTGTGGGAATACAAGGATCTGAGCTTGTAAACGCAAGATACATATACTCGGCACTCCCAGTATTTGCGATATTTATGGTATGGGGCATGGCAAAGCTCCTCGCGGTGGTTGCACCTGTCAACTACAATGTGATAATCGGAGTAGTATGTCTTATACTTTGTGCCGGAAGTATAAAGGTAAATGGCGTGGATTGGCAGTATGTAACATATCCTGAGAGAAAAGAAGCGGTTGAGCAGATGGCGGGAAAGGATTGTATCATAGTCTGTCATGGCGATGGAAAATGGAACAACATATATGCCGGCATAAATGCATTTTCTGTGATGGACAGGTGCAGGTATGTGTACGAGGATGATCTAGGCAAGCTTTCAGATTTGACAGCCGATTGTGGTGATGAGCTGTATATGGCAGTTATAAATGATCCACGGTTTGACAAAACGGAGATACAAAAGGACATCAAGAAGATAAGAAAGACCACAAAGTATAAAAATGTAGAGAAAACGTATGATTATGCGGGAATAAAGATATTCCGCATGACGACAAAATAGATGTTTACAGGAGATGTAATGATGAAAAAGGTGAGTTTGATTGTTCCCTGTTACAATGAAGAGGAGGCACTGCCGATATTTGCTGCAGAACTTGATAAGGTGGTACAGGGACTCGAATCGTATGAGTTTGAGGTCCTCATGGTAAATGATGGTTCTTCAGATGGTACTTTGAAGGTCATGAAGGATGTGTCATCAGAATATGAGTATTTCAAATACATATCGTTTTCCAGAAACTTTGGAAAAGAATCAGCAATGTATGCAGGATTTTGCAATACATCAGGTGATTATGTGGCGGTTATGGATGCGGACATGCAGGATCCGCCATCACTTCTTCCGGAAATGCTTGAGATTCTGGAACAGGGCGAATATGACAGTGTAGCCACCAGAAGGGTGACGAGAAAGGGTGAGCCAAAGATCAGATCATGGTTTGCCAGAAGATTTTACAAGCTTATAAACAGGATATCGGATGCTGATGTGGTGGATGGAGCCAGGGACTTCAGACTCATGAAGTCGGAGATGAAGGATGCCATAGTGTCGATGTGCGAGTACAACAGATTTTCAAAGGGAATCTTTGGGTGGATCGGATATAAGACAAAGTGGCTTGAGTATGAGAATGTTGAGAGAGTTGCCGGAGAGACAAAGTGGAGCTTCTGGAAGTTGTTCAGGTATGCCATAGACGGTATAATCAATTTCTCCGAGGCACCTATGATGATCGCGTCAGGTTTTGGAACATTTTGCACAGTTCTTTCATTTGCCATGCTGCTTTTCTTCTTTATAAGAAAGCTTGTATGGGGAGATCCTGTTGCGGGATGGCCTTCTCTCGTCTGCATTATTTTATTCGTATCGGGATTGCAGTTCCTGTGCATAGGAATGATGGGCAAATATATTGCAAAAACGTATGTTGAGGTCAAGAACAGACCTCATTATATAATATCTGACACGAATAAAGACGGAGTGGACAAAATAAATTGATAAATATTTAGGCTGGATTTACATACGTTTTACTGGGGTATGGTAGAATTATCAGTACTTTATATTTAACAGGAAACATGGTAACTTAATATTTATAGGGGACAAAAAAGTGAACGGGGGAAAGTAAGATGGGCAGTTTTACATTAAAATGTCCAACGTGTGGAGGCTCGACTGTTCTCAACCCGGAGACGGGACAGCTGGAATGCAAGCAATGTGGCAATCAGTTTGGGGCGGCTTCATGGGGAACAAAAAACTCTGCTATGATCGAAAATGAAGATGGCGAGCTGGTAGACAAGCGGAGCTACAAATCCATGAGAAAGATTGCCAGGATAAAGAGATATATCACGGACAGTCCGGATGACATATACACCATGGATGAGATAAACCTTGGAAATGATGAGGATTCTCCAAAGTATATGGAGATGAATCTGTATGAATGTACGTCATGTGGAGCGAAACTCATGGTGAAAGCCACGGAGACGTCAAGCTTCTGTGCCTACTGTGGACAGCCGATGATATTGGTGGACAGACTGGATAAGGAGCTGGAGCCGGATCTTATAATTCCATTTTCAATATCACAGAAGAGAGCAGAACAACTGATTCGTGACAGGTTTTGTAAAGGATGGTTCGTTCCGGACGAGATAAAGCATTTTCAGATAGACAAGATACGAGGAATATATGTACCTCACTGGCTCGTATCATATCATGTAAAAAAGAAAATCAAATATATATTCACTGAAAATAAAAGGGAAGTGCGCACTGGCGGCGATAGTAAATGGTTAGATTCGGTAACCCAGAATTCTCGGAAAAACGATACAGAGAGAATAATACATAATTGTATGAAGGATGCGGAATGTATAGTGTCAAGGGTACCAGGTGATGCATCACGCAGATTGAATGACAACATATCATCAAGGCTTGAGCCGTATGATATTGACAGAGTACTGGCATTTTCGCCGGAATATCTTTCGGGGTTTTATACGGACAGATATGATGTCCCTGCAAAAGTGATCGCGGCAGTGGCAAAGGAGAAGAGTGATAAAGCCCTTCGTGATGAGATGCTTGGAGATCCTGGAGATAAACGGTTTAAAGATTATCATGTCACTGATGAAAAGACAGAGATAGAATTGTCAGACATAGAATATGCGTTGTTTCCGGTATGGTTCATGACATTTCAGTATCAGGGGATACTTTATACAGTTGCAGTAAATGGTCAGACTGGAAAAGTTGTGGGCAATGTCCCATCAAACAGATTTAAGGTTGGAGCGTCCATAGGTATACTCATGACAATAATGGTTATATTTTGTACATGGCTTTCAGTACTTATGGGGAATTTCATAATGGATATCTGGATGTTTGGTTCTGAAATTCTGATGTATGTTGTTGGCGCGTATTTGTTTCTGGTGGTCAACTGTATCCTATATTTCTGGAGAGCTATCAATAAGCTTCACAGGTCGAGAATTGATATTCACAGATTCAGAAGTTCAGGAACTATTGAATATGTGAAGGAAAGGCAGGATAAAACATGGGTTCGTTAACATTTGTGTTTGTTGCTGTGGGTGTTGCATGTGGAATATTTCTTACGATAGGAATTGTTCTGTCTGCTCTTGTGAGGTCAAATAATATTGGACAGGACGAGATGAAGGAATCTTCATATATAGATTATACAACATTATCATATCATGCCATATATGACAGCCAGAATGCAATAAATCATTTTGATGGAAATTACAAGAATTAGATATGATGACAAAACTAAAGAGATTTGTTATCATACTAGTTGATATATGAAAGATCACAGGGAAAAGGAATTGGAGGTAAATCAACAAATGAACGAAAATCAGGATCAGCAGTTTGGTCAGCCACAGGGAGAAAGCCCATCGTCAGATCAGGCTCAGGCAAATCAGCAGACAGGTGCATACAGCCAGGCACAGACAGGTGCATATGGCCAGCCACAGATGAATCAGCAGATGTATGGTCAGCAGATGTATGGTCAGCAGGGTTACGGTCAGGGACAGATGAACCAGCAGATGTATGGTCAGCAAGGCTATGGTCAGGGACAGATGAACCAGCAGATGTACGGTCAGCAGGGCTATGGTCAGCCACAAATGAACCAGCAGATGTATGGTCAGCAGGGTTATGGCCAGCCACAGATGAATCAGCAGTATGGCCAGCAGCAGGCTAAGAAATCGTCAGCAGCAAATGATATGATAAACGGTATTCTTAAAAATGTACTTGGACTTTTCAAGACACCTGCTGATACGGCGGGCGAGATGGTCGAGAGTGAGAATATGGTTTCAGGCGGAATACTCATAGGTGTAAATGCAGTTGTTACTTTTGTATTTTCACTTATAGGACTTCTCATCATGGGTATGGATTTTGGACCAGCCCTCGGCAGAGGATTCTATATGCTGGTATTTATGATAATTGCAAACATCATCATAACAGCAGGACTTTTCATATCGGGCGGAATCATATTCAAGGGCGGAATGACATTTGGCAAGGCGATAAATGTGTCAGGAACGATTGCTGTATATGAGACGATTGCTGTTGTAGTCGGAATCGTATTTGAGATCATCTCAGGAATCCTTCACAAGGTCGGTTTTCTCAGCGGAATCATAGGCGGATTTGCATATATTCTCTTTGCAGCGATAAGTATCGGTGGAATCCTTGTTGCAGCCCATGCTGCATATGAGAGTCTGGATCTTGATGACAACAACAGATTATACGCAATCATAGCAGCTGTTGTTATATCGATCTTCCTTATCACTGTATTTGACAACATCGCACAAAAGATATTTGACAGTGGTGCATGTGCAGAGCAGGTAATGTATTACTTCAAGCATGCTGCAGAAGTATTTGGATACCTTGACTGGTTATCATAAATACATAGAATAAGAAGTCCTACTGACACTTGTTCAGCAGGGCGGACAGATTATAAAAGTGCGGGATACTAATAAAAATCCCGCACTTTTATATTGTGCATTTTTTATGTATATGGTAAAAAGTTTTGTCATTAATTAAACATTGTGCTACAATAAAAAAGTATTTAGTCAGGGTGGCAAAGAAGTAGTAAAGAAAGGACGGGTTATGGTAAGAAAAGTTGGTTTAACAGACAGTGTTGGTTTTGCTTGCCTGGAAGATCTCCAATTGTCTAACTCCTATATGTGGGGTACCGCAATCAGTCTGGACTATTGTGGCAGAGAGGATTGCATCAAGGGGTGGAAGTTCGGACCATATGTGAGGGAGTCATACGTCATCCATATCGTAAAAAAAGGCAAGGGAGTATTCACTATAGGTGGTAAGAGTTATGAGCTGGAGGCGGGACAGGCTTTCATCATCAGACCGGGAGAAGAAACCATATACAAGGCAGATGATGATGATCCTTGGAGTTATATGTGGGTAGGATTCCACGGATACAGAGCAGAGGATTTCATAGAGTCCATGGGTTATAAGAAGGATTCTCCGATCATTAAGATCGAGCAGATGGATACATGTGCAACATGTATAAACAATATGCTCGAGTATTCGCAGATCACACGTATAAACGAGGTCAAGAGACAGAGTGCGCTTATGATGTTGTTTGCTACTATTATGGAGGACAATACATCTGGTCAGCAGGAGAATGACAATGTAGAGTATCCAAGTAAGATATACGTCAAGGCGGCAGTTGATTTCATCACTGAGAAGTATATGAACAAGATCAAGATAGATGATATTGCTGATTTCATAGGAATAAGCAGAAGTCATCTGACAGGAAGCTTCAAGAAGGAGATGGGTGTCTCACCACAGGAATATCTGATTAATTTCCGATTGGAGAAAGCTGCAAGTCTGCTTAGATCTTCAAAGGAACAGATCAATATAATCGCATACCAGTGTGGTTATGAGGATTCGCTTTCATTCTCAAAGGCATTTAAGCAGAAGTTCGGGATGAGCCCGAAATCATTTCGAAATCTAGAGGTGGAGCTTGAGACAGGCAAAGCCAAGGGTGACCATGAGGCATCTAAGCTTTAGATGAGAGTATAGCTACCAGAGAGCGCTAATGATATGATACTAAAAAACAGGATATACATTCCATATGTCGTATATGTGATGACATGGGATGTATATCCTGTTTTTATGTCCTTATTTATTGGAATTGCTGACTTCCAGCTTTTTAGTGACCTTTCTGGAATCCTTCTGGCCGGAAGATACCTGATCGGAAGATGACTTATCTGGCAGGATTTTGCTGTCTGATTCATCTGAGGGATCATCTGATACTTCATTTGATCTCATCCATGAGTCTGGATCGTCATCTGTGTATTGCTTGGTGACATCCTCGAGGTATGGTGAAAATGCCTTTATGAACATGAATGATGATACATAAGCTATCAGTCCAAAGCCACATACTATCAGTATGAATATACCCACCATGAATACCTGCGGGCTTGCCAGCAGGAAATATGCAGGCAGTGTGTAAAGTATCATTATAATAATGGTGAATATAAAATTCTTTGCCGCCATATATATGGACTGGAGTATGAGGTTCTTTAATGTATTCTCAAATGCGCTTATCACTGGGAACAGATAGATGGCGATAAAGCATATCAATATGAAGAAGATCACACTGGTGTAATACATGAGCTTGTTTTCCTGAGGACCACCTTTGCCAAAGAGATTGAAGTCCAGTGAGAATACAAAGGCTATCAGCATGAATAAGAGCCATGCTATGGTGGATTTTTTGAAATTGTCTTTAAAACCCCTGAAGAATAGTTTTATAATTCCTCCGGTCTCACCTGTCCGCTGTTTTTTAAGTAATGTGTAGTACATGGCACTCATTGACGCACCCATGGTGAATATTGGAATGCTGCATATTATGAATAGAATGTTCACTACTATAATGTCGCCAATTGTGCCAAAGATTCTGGCAAACCAGCCATCGCTATTGAAAATGTTCATAAGTTCCCTCCTGATATTAATTAATGTAGATAGTAGACATAACCTTTGCTGATATGTATGATCAGCTGCCCGAATAATGTAAGTTAACTATAGCACAAAAATACATGCCATAATATAGCATGTTTTACAATTTTCCATATGTGTTCTACATTTTGCCATAAAATAGCACAAAAATAGCGAACTTAACTACTTAAAAATATACATTTGCGACAAAAACCCATGACATTTTGACATTTTTCCATGTAAAAATCTTCACCAAAATTTTATAATTCAATCATAGGAAGCACACAGAACGCCGTAAGGCGAACCGGCAGAACAGGACGCAGAATTCAGGGTATGAAAGAGAATGTGGGTGTCGTAAATCCTGCCGGTGATGTAAAAAGGAGGAAGGTTTTATGAGAAGAACAATGAAGAAAGCAGTGGCAGTAGGGCTTGCAGCAGCAACAGCATTTTCACTGTGCGCATGTGGCGGCGGCGATGGAAGTAAGGGCGGCAGCAGCAAGGATGCACTTGAGGTAGTTATCTGGGATAACAACCAGCAGAAGGGTCTGCAGCAGATATGTGATCTTTTCACAGAAGAGACAGGAATCAAGGTTGATGTACAGGTTAAGGAGTGGGATTCATACTGGACACTTCTTGAGGCTGGAGCATCAGGTGGAGATATGCCGGATGTATTCTGGATGCACTCCAACAACTCACAGATGTACATGAAGAACAACAAGCTCTTAAAGCTCGATGACTACATCGAAAAGAGTGACAAAGTTGATATGAGCAACTACATGTCAGAGATCACAGAGCTCTACACATATGATGGTTCATATTATGCAATACCAAAGGATTACGATACAATCGCTCTCTGGTACAACAAGAAGATGTTCGATGATGCAGGACTTGAGTATCCAAATGAGAACTGGACATGGGATGATCTCTATGATGCAGCTAAGAAACTCACAAAGGATGACGGTTCACAGTACGGTTTCTGTATGAACACATCAAACGATCAGGATACTTACTACAACATGGTTTACTCAATGGGCGGTTACATCGTAAATGACGATCACACAAAGTCAGGATATGATGATGCCAACACTATCAAGGCTATGGATTATGTAGGAAAGCTCCTCAAGGATTGCTGTCCACCAGCAACAACAATGTCAGAGACAGGTACAGACGTTATGTTCCAGTCAGGCACAGTAGCAATGATCACACAGGGTTCATGGATGACAGCAGGATTCCTTGACAACGAGTATCTCGTTGAGAACTGTGATGTAGCAATTCTTCCATACGACAAGACAACAGGCATGAGAACTTCTATCTGTAACGGACTTGGATGGGCTGCATCAGCAGGCACAAAGAGGCCAGATGACTGCTGGAAGCTTATCGAGTGGTTCGGTTCAAAGGAGATGCAGGAGAAGCAGGCTGAGCTCGGTGTAACAATGTCAGCTTACAACAACACATCAGACAAGTGGGTTAACTGCACAGACAAGTTCAACCTCAACGCTTACCTTGATATCACAAAGGAGTCAACAGTTCCAGGCGTAACAAATGAGCTTGTACTCAGACCTTACACATACAATTCAACAGTATGGTCACAGGCAGCACAGACATTCTTCGCAGATGCATGGGCAGATCCATCAAAGATGGAGCAGTCATGTAAGGACTTCGCAGTTCAGATGAACCAGTACATCGATGAGGAAGACAAGTAATCCTACAGAGCATTTATAAGATAACATAACAGTGGGTAGGATGGAGGTCCTACCCATTGCTTACCAGAAACAGGCGGGGTGTTAATTACAATATAAATGAATAAGAGGAGGGATTTTATGTCAGATAACAACAAGAAAGTTGAAGAAAAAGCGGCTGAGATAATCCAGGCTACAGAGACACAGACAGTTAAGCCGGCAGCAGCAGAAGATAAAGAGTTCAAGAAAAAGAAGTCAACAACATGGGAAAGAAACCAGCGCAAATGGGGCTGGGCATTCATTCTCCCAACAATGATAGGAATCATAGTCCTCAACTTATGGCCTATAGTACAGACAATATATCAGTCATTCTGCAAGGTCGGTTCATTCGGAGATTCATCATTTGCAGGATTTGCAAATTACAAGAAGATGTTTGCTGACCCTGAGGTATGGCAGTCACTTCTCAATACATTCAAGTATGCGATCATTGAGGTTCCATTCTCAATCGCCATCGCACTTATACTTGCGGTATTCCTGAATCGTAAGATGCACGGAAGAACAATATACAGAGCAATATTCTTCCTGCCAATGGTAGTTGCACCTGCAGCTGTAGCCATGGTGTGGAGATGGTTATACAATTCACAGTTCGGTCTGTTAAACCACATCCTCGGTACAAAGATCGAGTGGATATCCAATCCAAAGATCGCATGGATCTCAGTTGCAATCATCGGTGTATGGTCGATCATTGGTTACAACATGGTTCTGTTCCTTGCAGGACTTCAGGAGATACCTAAGGATTACTACGAGGCAGCGGATATTGACGGAGCATCAGGAGTAAGAGCTTTCTTCAAGATTACTCTTCCACTTCTCTCCCCTACAGTATTCTTCGTACTCGTAACAAGAGTAATCGGAGCACTTCAGGTATTCGACCTTGTATACATGGTAATGGATATTTCCAATCCGGCCCTCAAGAAGACAGAGTCCATCGTATATCTGTTCTACCAGTATTCGTTCCAGAATGGTAATAAGGGTTATGGATCAGCAATAGTAGTTCTTCTTCTCGCAGTCATCATGGTACTTACAGTATTCCAGATGATCGGTCAGAAGAAGTGGGTTCATTATAACTAGGAAGGGGGAATCGATATGACAAGAGGCGTACAGTTTAAGAGAAGAATGCAGAGATTATTGATTCACCTCATTCTGATCATATTCTCAATCATTATGATAGTGCCATTTGTATGGATGACACTCACAGCATTTAAGACAGTAACAGAGGCAACTTCGGTAAGTCCATTCGTAATATTCCCATCACAGTGGCGTACAGACGCGTTCACTACTGTTTGGAATAACATGAACTTCCTTGTTCTCTACAAGAACACATTACTGCTCATATTCTTCAGAGTTGTGTGTGCATGTCTCACAGCAACACTCGCAGGATATGCATTTGCAAGACTTAAGTTCAAGGGCAGAGACTTTATGTTCTCCCTGATACTTTTCCAGATGATGATTCCTTCACAGATATTCATCATCCCACAGTTCCTGATGATCAGTAAGATGGGCATGACAAATACAATGTTTGCTCTGGTATTCCCGGGAATTGTAACAGCATTCGGTACTTTCCTGCTCAAGCAGGCTTACATGGGACTTCCTGGAGATCTCGAGGAGGCAGCGAGACTTGACGGATGTAACATTCCAAAGACATTCGTGTTCGTCATGGCTCCGCTTGCAAGATCATCGATGGTTGCCCTCGGTATATTCACAGCAGTGTTCGCATTCAAGGATCTGATGTGGCCACTGGTTGTAAACAGCAGTGCAAACAAGATGCCGCTCTCAGCAGCTCTTGCAACAATGCAGGGACAGTATCAGTCCAATTATCCACAGCTGATGGCTGCATCTCTTATATCATGTATACCAATGATCGTTATATATCTGATATTCCAGAAGCAGTTCGTAGAAGGTATCGCAACATCAGGTGGAAAGCTCTAAAGAAGGTTAAAGAAGATATTATATATGACCACAGGGTGACGTCACTTACTGACGCCACCCTTGTGAAGTATATCGTAAGTGCGAAGCACTTGCGATGCCGTGGACGCCGCGCGAAGCGCCTCTCACGCGTCCACTCCAAAATATACCGTAAGTGCGAAGCACTTGCGATACTGTGGACGCCGCGCGAAGCGCCTCTCATGCGTCCACTCAACACAGAAACAAAAGGAGGACGTCTATGAAAAAGCCGATAATCACGGAAGAAGAAAAACAGAAGATCAAAGAGATGGACTCCACACGCAAAAAAATAGGATATATCTGGGATTATTACAAGCTTTGGATAATAGGTGCTGTCGTTCTCGTGGGACTTGTAGTGTATTTTGCTGTTGTGTTTGCAACGAGGGATGACAAGCCGATACTGGATGTCGTCCTTGTGAACAACTACGATGATGTTTCAGGGAACAGCAAGCTGACACAGGGGTTTGTGTCGTATGTAGGGGAAGAAAATCTCCCGGGAAGGGTTACATTTGACAACAATGCATTTTTTAATCTGGCAAATAACTCAGATTATAAGAACAGTTACTATATGAAGGTGCTGGCATACCTTGAGGCGGACACTGCTCAGGCAGTCTTGTGCCAGTATGACAATCTCATAGGTCTGGCGAAGAGCGGCAGACTTGCAGACCTGTCGGATGATAAGGTCGGCGATATATATGATAAGTATAAGGATAGGATAATTTATTACGAGGATGAAGACGGAAAGAAGATACCTGTCGGAATAGATGTATCTGAAGGATACAAGGCGGCAGGACTTACTGAGTACACAGATGGCAAGGCATATATCGGATTGTCAGCATATGCGGCAGATTATGGATATGTGGAAAAATTTGTGGACTATATAGTGGAACTTGGAAAATAGCTTTTAAGAAGCTTGTGTGGAATCCCAAAATGTAAAAATTGCAGGGAATCGAATTAAAACTTAACTAGGAATACATTCCGGCGGAGCCGGTTGTAGATAAATTATGAAGAAAGACCAGTCAAATGAAAATTAGCTGTAGAGAAACTGGAGATTACGAAAAGGAGGACTTGGGCATGGCAATATTGATAAATGAAGAGAAAAAGCTTTTCACACTGAATACCAAAAATACTACATATCAGATGAAGGTGATTGATTATGGATATCTGGCTCATCTGTATTACGGCAAGAAAATGGACGGGGATATGTCATATGTCATAACTCATTACGATAGAGGATTTTCAGGCAATCCTTACGAGGCACAGGAGAGCAGAGAGTTCTCTCTGGACAATATTCCACAGGAATACAGCTGCTACGGCAACGGAGATTTCAGAACACCTGCATTCAACGTAAAGGATATAGAAGGAATCCACGGTTGTGATCTCAGATATGTTTCATACGAGGTTATGGACAAAAAGTACAGTCTCAAGGGTCTTCCTGCAGCTTACACAAATGATGGCGAGAAGGGCGAGACACTCAAGATCATTCTTCAGGATCCTCAGGTGGGAGTGGAGGTTGAACTCCTGTATGGAATTATAGAGGATAAGGATCTGATCACAAGATCAGCTATAGTCAGAAATATAAGCGATGCGGATATATTTGTGGCAAAGGCATCAAGTGTGAGCCTGGATTTTGTGACAGGTGATTATGATCTCATCCACTTCCATGGAAGACATGCTATGGAGCGCATGTATGAGAGAGAAGCTATAAATCATGGTGTGAAGAAGATCGGAAGCACAAGGGGTACATCAAGCCATCAGCACAGTCCATTTGTGGTACTTGCAGGCAAGAATTCAAATGAGGATGCAGGTGACTGCTATGGAATTTCACTTCTCTACAGCGGAAGCTTCAACTGTGAGGTTGAGAAGGATCAGACAGATCAGGTGAGACTTAACATGGGTGTTCAGGATGAGATGTTTGAGTATGTGCTCTATCCTGAGAGCGAGTTTGTGGCACCTGAGGTAGTTATGGTTTATTCGCCTGATGGATTTGCTGACATGTCACATAAGATGCATGACGTTGTGAGATACAATATCTGCCGTGGCGAGTACAAGACAAAGAGGAGACCTATACTCATCAACAGCTGGGAGGCAGTATACTTTGATTTCAATGGTGATGACATCGTAAATATAGCAAAGCAGGCTTCAGAGCTTGGCGTTGAGATGCTTGTCCTGGATGACGGTTGGTTCGGTGTGAGAGATGACGACAAGTCAGGACTTGGCGACTGGTTTGTAAATGAGGATAAGATGGGCGGTACTATGGCTGATGTTGTGAAAAGAGTGAAGGCTCTCGGCATGAAGTTTGGTATCTGGATCGAACCGGAGATGGTATCTGAGAAGAGCGAGCTTTTCAAGGAGCATCCTGACTATGCATTTGTGATACCTGAAAGAAAGCCGGTCATGGGAAGAAGCCAGCTGAATCTGGACTTCTCAAGAAAAGAGGTCGTAAACTGCATATTTAATCAGCTGACAGCGGTGCTTGACAAGATAGATGTTGATTATATAAAGATGGATATGAACAGAAGCATCCTAAATGTATACTCTATGACAGAGGGAATCCAGAACAATGGAACGATCCTTTACAAGTATGTACTTGGTGTATATGATTTCATGGAGAGACTTCAGGCAAGATATCCAAAGATGTTCATCGAGGGCTGCAGCGGTGGCGGTGGAAGATTTGATGCCGGAATGATGTATTACACACCACAGATCTGGTGCAGTGATGATACGGATGCCATTTGCAGGCTTGACATACAGTATGGAACTTCATTTGGCTATCCTATATCGGTGGTTGGCTCACATGTATCAGCGGTTCCGAATCACCAGACAGGCAGGACGACTCCGTTCAATACAAGAGCTGTCGTTGCCATGGCGGGAAGCTTTGGCTACGAGCTTGATCTGAACAAGGTCAGTGATGAGGAGAAGGAAGAGGTCAAGGCTCAGGTAGAAAACTACAAGAAGTATTGGGATCTCCTTCACAACGGACTCTACTATAGACTGACGGATGCAGACAAGAGCAAAGGCGTAGCTGCATGGTCATTTGTAGCAAGGGATAAGTCAGAGACACTTGTCAATATCGTGACGGTGGAAAGCTTCTGTAATGCCCCTGTACCTTTTGTCAGAGTAAAGGGACTTGATGCGGATGCCACATATGTTGACGAGGAGACTGGCGCAGAGTACAGCGGACAGGGACTTGACCAGATAGGACTTCCTGTACCACTCAAGTTCGGCGAGTACAATGCTTACCAGATCCATCTGGTTAGGAAGTAGCAAATAGATATAGGTACAAGCTTTGATGTTTTTAACTTTTAAATAAATATCTACAATACATTAGTTGAGTAATGTTATTGGTAGTTTATCGTTCAAATTTTATTGTTCGAATTGGCGCCAGTCGCCATTGTCATGTCTGAAACGGCTGACGGTGGTGGCTGGCGCCTTTTTGTTACATAATTTGAGTTGTTTGTTTTCCATAGCAGGTCTTTTGGGGTGAAAAAAGGATAAAAAATTCTTTTTTAACGTTATAATATGGCTCAAAGATACAAAAAATATAGAAAAACACTGTGTTACAAGAGCTTGCGCAATCAGGGTTTTCATAGTTTGTCAGGATCCCGGAAGTCTGCTCTGAATATCAGTGCGGCTACCATGATGAACAGGAAACATACTACCCAAGTCACCGGTTCACATACGCACACGGCAACGTAGCCGTAGACAGGAACGAGAAATACTGCAAATATTATCTTGCCGATCATTTCCAGTGCGCTGCACAGCAGCGGCGCCACTGAGTGGCACATTCCCTGAAGGGCATTTCGTACTATTACGAGAACCGCCATAGGCGGTATCATCGGTATGCTGATTCTGAGATACATGAGACCATTGGATATAACTGTATTGTCTGAGCTTCCGGTTATCAGCACTAGAATAGATCTTGCAATGGTGAAGGTGCAGATCATAGCAAGCACCCACCACACTCCATACATGGTAATAGCGGCAAATATTCCTTTCTTGATTCTGGAATTTTTGTGAGCACCATAGTTCTGGCTGACAAATGTGGCAGCACTTGTTCCAAGGGCAATTCCCGGTGTGTAGAAGAACTCGGCAAGCCTTCTGCCGCCCACCTGGGCTGCGATGTAGACATTTCCGAGTGCGTTTATACTTCCCTGAAGAATAACACTTCCTATATTATATATGGCACTCATAAGAGCCATGCTGAGACCTGTCCAAAACATTTCAAATACAAAGTGGATAGAAACTTTCATATCCTGTTTTCCAAATCTGAGCTCAGGATATCCCTTCATGATACAGAATAATCCAAGAACAGCACTTATTCCCTGGGAGGTGACGGTGGCAATGGCAGCACCGCGGACGCCCATGGAGAAAGGTCCCATGAACAGGTAGTCCAGAATTACGTTGAGCATGCTGCTGAACACGAGAAAGATAAGAGGTGTCACACTGTTGCCGATGGATCTCAGAAGACTTGATTCAAGATTATAAGCCATGGTGAGAGGTATTCCGGCGAGGATGACAGTAAGATAACTCAGTGCACCATCCATAGTATCGGCAGGCACCTGAAGAAGTGTCAACAGAGGCCGTCTAAAGACTAGAAATGATGTGGTGAGTAGTATTGTAGATATGGCCGACAACAGGACAGCCCAGCACACGGAGCGTTTCATCTCAATTTTGTTGTCCGCACCGAAGTTTCTGCTGACGAACAGAGCAAAGCCATTATTAAGTCCGAAAGCTACATTTGTGATGAGGCTGTACAGTGCGGCGGTGGCACCTATCTGTGCAAGGGCGGTATCTCCGAGAAGGTGTCCTGCCAGGGAGGTGTCAGCCAGATTGTAAAACTGCTGAAGTATATTTCCGATATAAAGAGGCATGGCAAAATAAAACAAAAGCTTTGCCGGGCTTCCTGTTGTCATGTCGGTTGTGCGTTTGCTCCGTTTTGTTTTTTCTGGTTTATCAATATCTAAGGCAGCGTTCATAAAAATTTCTCTCCTTTAAAATTTTGTATTGTAAACAATGCGACAGAGGTTCGGAGACAGCCGGAATGCTCTGCCTTGTTCGCCATCTATTGATTCTTATGATTTAATCTGTATACATAATAGCGAAATAAACGACTTGATTCTGTAACAAATACGGCCCATAATATAACAAAAACGACATATATTGGTTCTTAACAGTTATAAGCAGGCGGTTTGACTCGTCTGCGGGTGAACATAGAGAAAATATAGAGAAAACATAGAGAAAACATAGGGAGGAGCCAGGCATGATACTACACAGGACCACGGTGATGGTCGACACACATGGAAGGGAGAGCAGGGCGGACGATATACATCAATTTGACTTTGCTGCGTATGACGCAGATATGCATCAGTTTATATCTGGATGCATACCGCCACACTGGCATGACGAGCTGGAGGTGTTTGTTTTGCTCAGCGGACAGGTGGAGGTTGTCACTGGAGATATTTCATGCATTGTGAATGCAGGTGAGGGATGTTTTATAAACGGTGGTGTACTTCACACTTTCCGGGCACTGTCGCTGGGAGAGTGCCGTTATCATTCGTTTGTATTCGAAAGTTCCATAGTTGCCGGGGCGCCGGGAAGCATATTTGACACCAAATATATGAAGCCGTTTGTGGAGAAAGGGCATTCGTTTGCGCATATGAAGAGAGATGAGGGCATGGAGACATTCTTTGAGGAATTTGACAGATGTTTTGATGCCTGCGCGGGCGAGGGTTATGCATATGAATTTGCCATCAGGGATAGCCTAACCAGAATGATATTATGTATAGCACAGAATATGAATGCACCGGGAGACTCAGACATGCCACATCTTGCGGAGGTCAGGATAAAGGATATGCTTGGCTGGATAGACAGAAATCTAAAAGATGAGATAACCGTCAGCGGTATAGCAGGAAGTGCAAATATCTGCGTCAGGGAGTGCCAGAGGATATTCAGCCAGTATGTGCATTACAGACCGATGGAATATGTCCAACGGCGTCGCATAACACTGGCGGCCGAATTGCTCCGGACCACCCATAGACAGGTAACGGATATTGCACTTGAGTGTGGCTTCAGCAGTGTGAGTTACTTCATAAAACAATTCAAAAATATTGTGGGATGTACCCCTACGGGCTATAGAAAGAAGGGTGGAGACAGTGAGAAATGATATACAGTGTTTTGGCAAAATTCCTTCAACGGAATAAACATTTTAGTTGGACATATAACGTATAAAATGCTACCATTATACTATGTATAGAAACAACAAGGTAAATTTGCCATGAGACAGATAAATTTTGATCAGATTTAACACAGGAGGAGAGCAGCATGGACGAGAATAACACGAATGGATTTGGGAATACGGACGATGAATACGAAGACGAGGGAACCACAGTTCTCACAACTCCCGGCGTAAGTGCATTTGCAAATGCGCAAGGGGCTGGACAGAGTGGAGATGCAAGTGACGGACAGCCTCATCCGTCAGGACAGCCTGAACAGCAGAATATGTATAGCGGATTTGGACAGTTTCAGCAGCCGGGTCAGCCAGAGCAGCAGAATATGTATAGCGGATTTGGACAGTTCCAGCAGCCAGAGCAGCAGAATCAGTATGGTGGATTTAACCAGTTCCAGCAACCGGGTCAGCCAGAGCAGCAGAACAACCAGTACGGCGGTTTCAACCAGTTCCAGCAGCCAGGCCAGCCAGAACAGCAGAACAACCAGTACGGAGGCTTTAATCAGTTCCAGCAGCCAGGCCAGCAGAACAACCAGTACGGAGGCTTTAACCAGTTCCAGCAGCCAGGCCAGCAGAACAACCAGTACGGAGGCTTTAATCAGTTCCAGCAGCCAGGACAGCAGAACAATCAGTACGGAGGCTTTAATCAGTTCCAGCAGCCAGGTCAGCAGAACCAGTATGGACAGCCGGGACCACAGGCTGGTGTCCCTCAGGGCGCAGACATGAAGCCGGGCATGAAACTCAACAAAAAGCTTGTTGCGATAATTGGTGGAATAGTCGCAGTAGTAATCATCGTGATTATTGTGCTGGTGTTAGCACTTTCTGGTGGTAAGGGACAGAGAAGTGCGACAAAGATCGGTGATGAGCTTGCGAAGGCATACGAAAATGGCGATGCAGATGCCATGATTGAGCTGATGAAAGATGACTACTATGAGCTTTATAACGAGACATGGGGCGATAACTTTGTCGAGAATCAGTTCAACGAGGACGTTCAGGATATGAAGGAAGAAGTTGGAACAGTAAAGAGCATCAAGATAGAGGATAGATCAGAGGAGAAGTATGAAAAAGACGAGATAGAAGATGTAAATAAGACACTTGATAGGCTTAATGTTGATATGAAAGTGGATGATTGTCTTGAAATCGATATGGATGTCGAGATAAAGGGTTCAGAAGATGACGCAGATGGCAAGATAACATACACTGTAGTGAAGTCAGGCAGCAGGTGGTATCTCGTGGACTACGATCTTTATGTATATTAAGATAAGAAAGGCCGTTGCAGTGATTTTAAAGTTAAGAAAGCACTGTGATGGTTTATAATAAGTACATATTTTTATTCTTCGGATGCAACGGGTTCATTTGATGTATGTGTTGAGAAAAAGACAAAGCCAATGAGCATGGAGCACAGCTAAAAGTGTGGTTGTAAAGAAATAGTGGTTAAAAACAGGTCAACATAAAGTTGAGTCTACAGCAAATATAGCGATTGACAAACCACAAATACTTGCTATACTAAGGAATGGATAGATGATAAAAACGATGACAGAGACAGTACGGAGTCTGCGAGATCAGCAGCGAGCCGGGGGCGGTGCGAGCCCGGTGACAGTAGAGACTTTCGGAATATCACTCTGGAGTTGCAGACCAAAAGAGCTGCGGTGTCAAAGCGGTGATAATCGGTGAGGCATTTGTGGCATATCAAGTAGGCTCTGACGTATTTCCTGCGTTAAGGGGAGCGCATATGTTAGTATGTAAGTAATAGGTGGTATAACGAACTCAAAGCCCTTCGTCCTGATTACGACGAAGGGCTTTTTTATATTTATCACAGAAAGGAAAGACGACATGTACGACAAGGTTTCGACTAAACTGGAATTCGTGAACAGAGAGCAGAAGGTATTGGACTTCTGGAAAGAAAATCAGGTATTTGAGAAGAGTGTTGAAGAGACAAAGGATCTGCCAACATACACATTCTACGATGGCCCTCCAACAGCAAATGGTAAGCCACATATCGGACACGTTCTTACACGTGTAATCAAGGATATGATCCCTAGATATCAGACAATGAAGGGACATAACGTAGTCAGAAAGGCCGGATGGGATACACACGGTCTGCCTGTTGAGCTCGAGGTTGAAAAGCTCTTGGGAATCGACGGCAAGGAGCAGATAGAGGAGTACGGACTGGAGCCATTTATCCAGAAATGTAAGGAGTCCGTATGGAAATATAAAGGCATGTGGGAAGAGTTCTCAGGCAAGGTAGGTTTCTGGGCTGATATGGACAACCCATATGTAACATACCATGATGACTTCATCGAGTCAGAGTGGTGGGCGCTGAAGAAGATCTGGGATCAGGGACTTCTGTACAAGGGCTTCAAGATCGTGCCTTACTGCCCAAGATGTGGTACACCTCTTTCAAGCCATGAGGTTGCACAGGGATATAAGACAGTCAAGGAGCGTTCAGCAGTAGTAAGATTCAAGGTTATCGGAGAGGACGCATATTTCCTCGCATGGACAACAACACCTTGGACACTTCCTTCAAACGTAGCACTCTGTGTAAATCCAGATGAGACATATGTGAAGGTTAAGGCAGCAGACGGCTACACATATTATCTTGCACAGGCGCTTGCAGACAAGGTTCTCGGCGGTCTTGCAAAGGAAGCAGCAGACGATCAGGCAGCAGTTCCTGCATACGAGGTTCTTGAGACATATGTCGGTAAGGATCTTGAGTACAAGGAGTATGAGCCGCTCTATGAGTGCGTAAAGCCTGTATGTGAAAAGCAGCACAAGAAGGGCCACTTCATCACATGTGACACTTATGTAACTATGACAGATGGTACCGGTATCGTTCATATCGCACCTGCATTTGGTGAGGACGATGCAAATGTCGGAAGAAACTACGATCTTCCATTTGTACAGTTTGTAGATGGCAAGGGTGACCTCACTGAGGAGACTCCATTTGCCGGAATGTTCGTAAAGGATGCAGACCCTGAGGTACTCAAGGATCTGGACGCAAGAGGACTTCTCTTCGATGCGCCTAAGTTCGAGCATGAGTATCCACACTGCTGGAGATGTGACACACCACTTATCTACTACGCAAGAGATACATGGTTCATCAAGATGACAGCGGTAAGAGACAAGCTGGTTAAGAATAATGACACTGTAAACTGGATCCCGGAGAGCATCGGTAAGGGACGTTTCGGCGACTGGCTGAAGAACGTTCAGGACTGGGGACTTTCAAGAAATCGTTACTGGGGTACTCCGCTAAACATCTGGGAGTGTGAGTGCGGCTGCAGACATGCCATCGGATCAAAGGAAGAGCTCCGCTCAATGAGCGACAACTGCCCTGAGAACATCGAGCTTCACCGTCCGTTCATCGACGCTGTAACCATCAAGTGTCCTGAGTGCGGCAAGCAGATGCACAGAGTTACAGAGGTTATCGACTGCTGGTTCGATTCAGGATCAATGCCATTTGCACAGTGGCACTATCCGTTTGAGAATCAGGATATATTTGAGAAGCACTTCCCTGCTGACTTCATCAGTGAGGCTGTTGACCAGACAAGAGGATGGTTCTACTCACTTATGGCGATCTCAACACTGCTGTTCGACAAGGCTCCGTTTAAGAACGTAATCGTTCTCGGACATGTCCAGGATAAGGACGGACAGAAGATGAGTAAGTCCAAGGGAAATGCGGTAGATCCTATGGATGCTCTGAACAAATATGGTGCAGATGCCATCAGATGGTACTTCTACAGCAATTCAGCACCATGGCTTCCTAACAGATTCCATGAGGATGCGGTTGTTGAGTGTCAGAGAAAGTTCATGGGTACACTGTGGAACACATATGCGTTCTATGTACTCTATGCAAATATAGACAACTTCAATCCACTTGAGCATGAGCTAGAGTACGACAAGTTGTCACTTATGGATAAGTGGCTTCTGTCCAAGCTGAACTCAACAGTCAAGGCAGTTGACGCAAACCTTGGCGCATACAAGATCCCTGAGACAACAAGAGTTCTCGAGGAGTTCGTGGATGACATGAGTAACTGGTATGTCCGTCGTGGCCGTGAGAGATACTGGGCAAAGGGCATGGAGCAGGACAAGGTAAATGCTTACATGACACTTTACACAGCGCTCGTTACTATAGCACAGACAGTAGCTCCTATGCTCCCATTCATGGCAGAGGATATTTACCAGAATCTGGTTAGAAATATAGACAAGGATGCACCTCTCTCAGTTCATCTGTGCTCATTCCCTGAGGTGGATGAGAAGATGATCGATCCAGAGCTCGAGGTAGCTATGGACGAGATCCTGAAGATCGTTGTTCTGGGACGTGCAGCAAGAAATACAGCAAATATCAAGAACAGACAGCCGATCGGCAAGATGTATGTCAAGGCTGACAAGAAGCTTTTCGGTGAGGAGAAGGCTATCATCGAGGATGAGCTGAACGTGAAGAACGTTGAGTTCGATGATGATGTAAGCGCTTACACAACATACAGCTTCAAGCCACAGCTTCGTACAGTCGGACCTAAGTACGGTAAGCACCTTGGTAAGATCAAGGAGCATCTGTCAGCACTGGATGGCAACGCAGCCATGGCAGAGCTCAAGGCAGAGGGCGCTCTGAAGTTTGAGGCAGACGGAGAGGAGATCGTACTCACTGAGGCTGATCTTCTGATCGACATGGCTCAGATGGACGGTTTCGTATCTGAGGCAGACGGCGGTGTGACAGTAGTTATCGACACAAATCTGTCAGAGGAGCTTCTTGAGGAAGGATTTGTCCGTGAGATAGTATCCAAGGTTCAGACTATGAGAAAAGAGGCTGGATTCGAGGTTATGGACAAGATCACTGTATACGCTGACGGAAGCCAGAAGGCAAATGACATCATCGCAGCAAATGCGGATGCCATCATCGGCGACGTTATGGCAACAGAGATCATAACCGGCTCGGTTGACGGATACACCAAAGAGTGGAACATCAACGGCGAGAAGGTAACCCTCGGAGTGAAGAAGAACGACTAAGGGATATAATATTAGGGTTTAAAACAGGCATTTTGGAAAAAATTATCCCTGATCAAGAGAATACGGCCCGAAAGGTACAAATCTTAAAGATTTTGTATCTTTCGGGCTATTTTTATGTGATTTAGGATAATTTTGTACTTTCTTTAAATATATTTGGATATTTAGGAAAAAGTTAAGGGTAAAAAGTTAAAGATAAAAAGTTAAACGCAACGCAAGTTAGGGTATGACGGTGGAATTACGATTTATTAAGTTTGTGTATGTGTGGTGTTGGGAGTATATTATTGTATGAATAAATCGTACAAAGGACTGCCGTCAATATGTATATTGGCCAGTCAGAAAAACAAAGGAGAAAAAAGATGATAGCAATTTTCATTGCACCTTTTTACATAGCGTTAAATATATATTTGTTCTGGAGAATAAAGGGCTGGGTACAGGCATATTTCCCGAAACTCAAAGGCAAGAAGGGCTGGATAGTCCCGATAGTGCTATATGCATTTCTGGCGTCGGCGCTGGTGATCGCATTCTTCCTGCCACAGGGAAGGTTCAAACGTGGCATGAAGCTGGTGGGAAATTACTGGCTGGGTGTTCTGCTTTATATGATATTCTTCATAGTGATAGCCGAGCTTGGAAGATTCCTACTGCTTCATGTATTCAGAGTGAGCAAAGATAAGATATGTGTGCCGCGGGTTCGCAGGATAGTAGGCTGTGTGTGCGCAACACTTATCATGTGTATATCATTCTGGGGAGTGGTAAATGCGAGACTTGTGCGGGTGACGCCTTATGATGTGACCATCAATAAGGAAGCACGGGATGAGAATGGTCAGAAGATGGATTCCATGAAGATAGTGCTGGTTGCAGATCTTCATCTTGGATACAACATAGGCGTCAGGCAGGTTCAAAGAATAGTGAATTCTATAAATAAGCAGGACGCAGATCTGGTGCTGATAGCGGGTGATATATTTGACAACGAATGGGAAGCCGTTGACCAGCCGGAGGAGCTTGAGAAAATACTCCGGGGGATCAAATCAAAGTATGGAGTGTATGCATGCTATGGCAACCACGATATACAGGAGCAGGTGCTTGCCGGATTTACATTTGGCGGACAGAAGGAGAAGACCAGCAGCCCTGAGATGGACGAGTTTATAGAGAAAGCGGGAATCACACTTCTTCGCGACGAGGGAGTGCTGATAAACGATTCCATATATATCTATGGCCGCCGCGATGCCCACAGACCGGGAAATGGAGCCACAGACAGAGCATCCGCGGACGAGATTACGGAAAATATGGACAAATCAAAGCCCATCATAGTTCTCGATCACGAACCAAAGGAGCTGGAGGAGCTGTCGTCGGCAGGTGTGGATATGGATCTGTGTGGACACACCCATGACGGACAAATGTTTCCAGGCAACATACTTGTGGCGATGATGTGGGAAAATTCCTGCGGCTACCTGAACGTTGACGGCATGCACAACATAGTGACATCCGGAGTCGGTGTGTTTGGCCCCGATATGCGGGTTGGAACCAAGGCGGAGATATGCCCGATAACGGTGAATTTTAAATGACCGCCATACCGCATAATATTTTGCCAACCGCCCACATAACTTAATTAATAAAGGAAAATAACCATAATACCACAATACTCTGGACTTTACGGCAAAAATAAAGTAAATTTACGGGTATATAAACTGATTCGGGACAAAAAATGAGGGGAGTGCCGGGTCGGATGATATGGATAACCTGGAAAGAGGAGGCGGTTGTATGGAAAAGTTAAATGAGATCGTGTCGGCAGTGGATGGATTTGTCTGGGGACCGGTCATGCTGGTGCTTCTGGTTGGAACGGGAATATTTCTGACGATCAGAACAGGATTTCTTCCTTGGAGGAACCTCGGCTATGCGCTGAAGAGTACACTTAGCAAGGAGGCAAGGACAAAGAGTAGAGGAACCGGAGACGTGTCACCATTTTCGGCACTGACCACCGCGCTTGCTGCAACCATAGGAACGGGAAATATCGTTGGTGTTGCAACGGCCATGGTATCGGGAGGTCCGGGAGCACTGGTGTGGATGTGGATATCTGCAGCATTTGGTCTGACATCCAAGTTCTCAGAGTGTATGCTTGCTATCAAGTATCGTGAGGTGAATGCCAAGGGCGAGATGAGCGGCGGTCCTATGTACACTATGAAGAAGGCATTCAAGCATAAGAAGTTTGGTGCAGTGCTGGGCTGGCTGTTCGCACTCTTTGCAGTCATCGCTTCATTTGGAATAGGAAATATGACACAGGCCAATTCCATATCTGAATCTCTTAGCAGTACATTCAGTGTGCCTACATATGTTACAGGAATCATACTTACGGTTTTTGCCCTTCTTATAATAGTTGGAGGAATCAAGACTATATCTAAGGTGTCATCAGTTGTTGTTCCTTTGATGGCGATATTCTATGTTGTAGCCGGACTTATTGTAATAATCGTCAATATCCAGAATCTTCCGGCAGGAGTTGCCATGATATTCAAGATGGCATTCTCAGTCAAGGCAGTCGGTGGCGGTCTGTGTGGTACGATCACAGCAGCTATGATGAATGCCATGAGATTCGGTGTTGCCAGAGGAGTATTCTCAAATGAAGCTGGAATGGGTTCGGCGGCCATCACAGCGGCAGCTGCCACAACAGACAATCCTGTCCGTCAGGGTTACATCAATATGACAGGTACATTCTGGGATACTATAGTAGTCTGCACCATCACAGGTCTCTGTATTGCATCATCGGGTGTGCTTGGTATTACTGAGAACAGTACAAAGGGCAGCTATCAGGTGAGCGGAACGGCGGTTACTGTGGAGGCTGTTGATTCTGATAACAAGACTACCACGACGGATTATACATATGAATTCACAGATGACCAGCTCATCCTGACAGATACATCCAATTCGTCAAATACCCTGACGCTTTCAGTTCTTCCATCCGACGAACTCAACAAGGATGAGAATACAAAGCTTGCAAGTGAGCTTGTGGTGGAGGAGAGTCAGGCTGCCATAGGAAGTCTTACCGGTACATGGACTGATGTAGCCGGAAACCATTATACATTTGCTGAGGATGGAACATTTGCCTGCTCAACTGTTATAAAAGGTGCGGCTCTCACGATCCTGTCATTTGGCTCTGCACTTGGCAAGGTGGGAGGCTGGCTCGTAACTATAGGAATTGTGCTCTTCGCATTCTCCACGATTCTTGGATGGGAGTATCACGGAGAGAAGGCGTTCGAGTACCTGTTCAAGTCGCACAAGTACAATATGATATACAGGATAGTGTTCTCGCTCGTTGTATACGTAGGCGCGACTATATCACTGGATCTTGTATGGAACTTCTCAGATATAGCGAATGCGCTCATGGCGATTCCGAACCTTATCTGCCTGCTGGCATTAAGCGGAGAGATCGCAAAGGATATAAAGGAATTCCAGGCGGTTATCAAGGCAGAGAAAGCATCAAAGTAGAATATTCAGTCCGGGGACGGAGGGGACAGGTACCTCCGTCCCCTTTTTTATACTCTCTTAACCGAACTTTATACTTACTTTATTTTTTGTCCAAATTATGTTCATAAGTGATGGTTATTATATACGATAGATGGGGACGGAGGTGCCTGACCCCTCCGTCCCCATGAGTGGATCAGAATACCATAACAGAGAGGTTGACATATATGAGCAGAGTAATAGGAATAGATCTGGGAACAACAAACAGCTGTGTGGCAGTGCTTGAGGGCGATCAGCCAACCGTCATACCGAATTCGGAGGGTGGCAGGACCACACCTTCCATAGTGGCCATCACGAAGAATGGCGAGAGACTGGTGGGTGAGGCTGCCAGGAGACAGATGACTGTGAATGTGGACAGAACTATCACATCCATCAAGAGAGCGATGGGAACAATATACAGAAAGAGGATAGACGGCAAGGATTATTCACCGCAGGAGATATCGGCCATCATACTTGCAAAGCTGAAGAGTGATGCTGAGAGTTATCTGGGCGGACCGGTATCTGATGCAGTCATAACAGTCCCTGCTTATTTTGACGACAGCCAGAGGCAGGCGACCAAGGATGCCGGAAGAATAGCGGGGCTGAATGTGCTTCGAATCATAAATGAGCCTACATCGGCGGCTCTTGCCTATGGCCTGGACAATGGTCAGGCGCAGAAGATACTTGTGTACGATCTTGGCGGAGGAACATTTGATGTGTCTGTTATAGAGATAGGGGACAGCGTCATAGAGGTTCTTGCCACCGCGGGAGACAATCATCTAGGCGGAGATGATTTTGATGAGAGGCTGCTGGACTACGTCATCAAGACCTTTAAAAAGGAGACAAAGGTTAATCTGGCGAAGGATATCACGGCATCTCAGAGAGTGAGGGAGGCTTGTGAGAATGCCAAGAAGGAGCTCTCATTCGCGCAGACTGCACACATCAATCTGCCATTTATATCGACAGTGAAGAATCAGCCGGTGCATCTAGACATGACGATAACCAGGGAGCAGTTCAACGAGCTCACCTATGATCTGGTGGAGAGAACGGCGGGACCCGTGAATCAGGCGCTGTCCGATGCGGGCATAACGAGAAATCAGATAGATAAAGTGCTGCTGGTGGGTGGCTCCACCCGTATACCGGCGGTTGTGGATAAGGTTCGTGCCATAACCGGCAGGGAGCCATCCAAGAATATGAACCCGGACGAGTGTGTTGCCATGGGTGCGGCGGTTCAGGGAAGCAAGCTCAGCGGCGAGCTCACCGTGTCGAACAAGGTGAACGACATTCTCCTCATGGATGTGACACCTCTCTCGCTGTCCATCGAGACCCTTGGAGGCGTGGCAAATGTCATCATTCCGAGAAATTCAGCCATTCCGACCAGAGCATCAAAGATATTTACCACGGCGGGCAATTTCCAAAGGGATGTCGAGATTAAGGTATACCAGGGCGAGAGGCATTTCACAAGGGACAACAAGCTGCTAGGCAACTTCAGACTCAGCGGTATCAAGAGAGCCATGGCGGGCGTTCCTCAGATCGAGGTCACATTTGACATGGATGCAAATGGTATTCTCAAGGTCTCAGCTAAGGATCTGGGCAGGGGTGTGGAACAGCAGATAGTGATCACATCCAGCACCAACCTTTCGGAGGAGGAGATCCGCAGAGCCAGGGAGGATGCGAAGAAGTACGAGGATGATGTGGCTGGAGCCAGAGAGTTCAAAGACATTATGAACGAGGCCGAGGCGTATGTATATAAGGTAGAGAATCTTCTTGAGACCAAGGGCGCACAGCTCGACAAGAAGGAGATGAAGCGGATCAAGAGCGACTGCGAGTATCTGAGGAAGCTTGTGACACGAACAGACATGAATCATGTAGATGACGTGGAGATGGGCAGGATGAAGGAAGCCTACAGACAGCTCCAGGAATCCGCAGAGAAACTGGAGACAATGTAGCCTGGGGACGGAGGTGCCTGACCCCCTGGGGACGGAGGTGCCTGACCCCCGATACGAAATGGGAGACTTGGAATATCGGGTATCTTTATATATAATATTTAGAAAATTACGAGGAGAATGGTGATTATGAAAGACAAATTTATAAGATTTATGAGATCCAGGTACGGCAACGATCAGTTGTCATCATTTCTTACCTGGGGCGGATTGATATTTATGGTGCTGGATGCATTTATCAAGACAGGGATATTTTATTTCCTTGGACTTCTTATGTTCATATATGGATATGTCAGGATCATGTCCAAGAACTATGACAAGCGCGCGGCGCAGAACAGATGGTTCATGGAGCATACCGCGGGCGTGAGAAATATATTCAAGCGTGCGAAGAAACAGAAGGAAGCCGGCAAGGAATACAAGATATTTGTCTGTAGCAAATGCCAGCAGATGATCAGAGTGCCAAGAGGAAAGGGCAAGATAGAAATCAGATGCCCTAAGTGCGGCAACAGATTTGTGAAGAAGTCATAGTAACAGCGCAGACGGATAAAGTCTTATGTTGGAATATAGTGTGGAGATTGAGAGATGTTTGGATATATAGTGGTGAACCAGCCTGAGCTTAAGATGAAAGAATATGATGAATACCGTAAGTATTATTGCGGCCTGTGCAAATCGCTGAAGGACAGATATGGTGCCAGAGGACAGATCAGCCTCAGCTACGACATGACATTTCTGGTACTTCTTCTGACAGGGCTATATGAACCGGAGAAGTTTTCGGGCAGCCGAAGGTGCATCGCACACCCGGCATCAAAGCATACTTATGTACAGAATGAGTACACAGACTATGTTGCTGACATGAACGTGATCCTTACCTATTATAAATGTATAGATGACTGGGATGATGAGCATATGTTTACCAGGAAGCTTTATGCAGATGTGCTGTTCGCCGGGAAAAATGGCAGGAGACTCAAGGAAGATTATCCACAGAAGATTCGCAGCATAGTGGAGAACCTCAAGGCGATAAGCGAGCTGGAGGATGCGGGATCTGACGATATGGATGCATTGTCGGGGCATTTTGGCAATATCATGGCAGAGATCTGTGCACCGGCTCATGACGAGTGGGAATCTTATCTCAGGACGATAGGCTATTATCTGGGCAAATTTGTCTACATAATGGATGCATATGACGATATAGAAAAGGATATAGGAGCAGGAAATTACAATCCGTTTGTATGCAGACTTGCACATGAGCTGGATGTTGATGTACAATCAGTGGGTGTGGATTCGCCCATAGAACCGGGCAAATGGCAGGAGCTTGCAGAGTGGACGAAGGACGTTCTGATGATGATGGTGGCTCCGCTTGCAAAGGAGTATGAGATGCTTCCTATTATTGAGAATGTAGGAATACTCAGGAATATAATATACTCAGGGATATGGGAAGCGTATTATGCAACTACGAACAGAAGATGTGGATGCGCAGAAGATAAAAATACAGATGGTGAAAATGCAGATAAATAAAACGTCATCAAATAGAAGATTACTTGATTATAGCACTAGGCCTAGTCAAAGACGATTATAAATGGTCTGGTGAAAAGGATAGGGAACAGATTATGAAGGATCCTTACGAGGTACTGGAACTCAAAAGAGGTGCCAGCGAAGAAGAAGTGAAAAAAGCATATAGAAGGCTGAGCCGCAAGTATCATCCAGATGCAAATATCAACAATCCCCACAAGGATGAGGCTGAGGAAAAGTTCAAGGAGATACAGCAGGCGTACAAGTCCATTGTGAGTGGCGAGGCTGACCGTGCAAGCTACGGCAGTGCTGGTGGGTATGGAACCGGAAGCTCGCAGGGCTACGGCGGCGGTTATGGATCTGGTAGATCTTATGGTGGGAGCTCTTATGGCGGTTCGTCAGGAGGCTACGGACAGTATGATGATCCATTTGGCGGTTTTGGAGGATTTGGTCCATTTGGCTTTGGAGGATATCAGAGACAGAATGATTACGATCCGAATGACAAGGATTCCAGGTATTTTCAGGCGGCGAAGAACTACATGAACAGCGGAAGCTATGAGGAGGCGAAGAACGTCCTCAATCAGATAGATAACCACGATGCCAGATGGCATTATTACAGTGGTGTGTGCAACGCCGGACTTGGCAATCAGATAAGGGCCATGGAGATGATAAAGCGCGCCATGGAGCTTGACCCGGGCAATCAGGAGTACCGACAGGCATATGAGGCCATCAAGAGCGGACGCCAGTGGTACATGGACAGAGGTGCCGGATATGGAATGGATATGCCGACCGGCGGAAAGTTCTGCAACAACATTTGTACTATATGTACCCTCATGTCATGTTGTGTAAGCGGTATGCCTTGTGTGTGCTGCATGCCTGGTGGATACGGTAGAAGTTAGATAAAAACCCCCTGGGAGTCGCCTCTCCCAGGGGGTTCGTTCGTGCCTTATATAGCATAATGTTTCGATATTATCAGACATTTCTCGCCGTTTAATGTAAAAAAACTGTAAATTCTATTTGACTATAGTCTAATTTTATGTCGTCATTTAATAAATTTTTCCTCATGTATTGTTAAAAAAAAGGGTTGATGATAGAATGAAACAGTGAAAATGGAAATAAAATATATCTATTTATCCAAGGAGGGAATGAATCAGATGAAGATGTTAGCAGATTTCGATAAGGAAGGCTTCAAGAAGGAAGTCATTACTAACGTAAAGACCCTTTTCCGCAAGCCTATCGAGGAGGCTACTCCACAGCAGGTATTCCAGGCAGTCAGCTACGCAGTAAAGGACGACATCATTGACAGATGGATTGCTACACACAAGGAGTATGAGAAGAAGAACGTCAAGACAGTTTACTATCTGTCTATGGAGTTCCTTATGGGTAGAGCACTCGGTAACAATCTTATCAACTTGACCTACTACGATGCAGTTAAGGAAGCACTTGATGAATTAGGATTTGATCTGAACTTTATAGAGGATCAGGAGCCTGATGCCGCTCTGGGTAATGGCGGTCTCGGACGTCTTGCAGCTTGTTTCCTTGATTCATTGGCAACACTTGGCTATCCTGCATATGGATGTGGTATCAGATACAAGTACGGTATGTTCAAGCAGGGCATCAAAGACGGTTATCAGGTAGAGATGCCGGATGACTGGCTCAAGGACGGCAACCCATTCGAGGTAAAGCGTTCAGAGTACGCTGTTGAGGTTAAGTTCGGTGGATATGTCAGAGTTGAGAACAAGAATGGCAGAAACTACTTTATACAGGAAGGATATCAGTCAGTTCGTGCCGTACCTTATGACCTTCCAGTCATCGGATATGGCAACAACGTTGTAAATACACTTAGAATCTGGGATGCTGAGGCAATCCAGGAGTTCTGCCTTGACTCATTTGACAAGGGTGAGTATGAGAAGGCAGTAGAGCAGCAGAACCTTGCAAAGACTATTGTCGAGGTTCTCTATCCAAATGACAATCACTACGCAGGTAAGGAACTGAGACTGAGACAGCAGTATTTCTTCATCTCAGCTTCAGTACAGAGAGCAATCCTCAAGTTCAAGGAGCTCAACAAGGATATCCACAAGCTGCCAGAGAAGGTGACATTCCAGATGAATGATACACACCCAACAGTAGCAGTTGCCGAGCTCATGAGAATCCTCATGGATGAGGAAGGTCTTGAGTGGGATGACGCATGGGATATCACAACAAGAACATGTGCATACACCAACCATACGATCATGGCAGAGGCACTTGAGAAGTGGCCTATCGAGCTGTTCTCAAGATTACTTCCACGTATCTACCAGATCGTTGAGGAGATCAACAGAAGATTCGTTCTTAAGATCCAGGAGATGTATCCGGGCAACCAGGATAAGGTTAAGAATATGGCAGTTCTGTACGATGGTCAGGTTAAGATGGCTCATCTTGCAATTGCAGGTTCTTACTCAGTAAACGGTGTTGCAGCTCTTCATACCAAGATCCTTGAGGAGAGAGAGCTTAAGGACTTCTACGAGATGAGACCAGAGCAGTTCAACAACAAGACAAATGGTATCACTCAGAGACGTTTCCTGCTTCATGCTAACCCACTTCTTGCAAACTGGATTACAGACAAGATCGGTGATGAGTGGATAACAAATCTTTCACACCTTAAGAAGCTCAAGGTATATGTGAACGATGAGAAGTGCCAGCATGAGTTCATGAACATCAAGTACCAGAACAAGATCCGTCTTGCAAAGTACATCAAGGAGCATAACAATGTGGATGTAGATCCTCGTTCGATCTTCGATGTACAGGTTAAGAGACTTCATGAGTACAAGAGACAGCTCCTGAACATTCTTCATGTTATGCATCTGTATAACAGACTGAAGACAGAGCCAGAATTCGATATGTACCCAAGAACATTCATCTTTGGAGCAAAGGCATCAGCAGGCTACAAGAGAGCTAAGCTTATCATCAAGCTCATCAACTCAGTTGCAGATGTTGTCAACAACGATGCTTCAATCGAAGGCAAGATCAAGGTTGTATTTATAGAGAACTACAGAGTATCCAATGCCGAGATCATCTTCGCAGCAGCAGATGTATCAGAGCAGATCTCAACAGCTTCAAGAGAGGCTTCAGGTACAGGTAACATGAAGTTCATGCTGAACGGTGCACCTACACTTGGAACCATGGATGGAGCAAATGTAGAGATCGTTGAGGAAGTTGGCATCGAGAACGCATTTATCTTCGGACTTTCAGCAGAAGAGGTTATGAAGTATGAGCGCGAGGGCGGCTACAACCCAATGGATATCTACAACAACAACCAGGCTGTAAGAAGAGTTCTCACACAGCTTATCGATGGCACTTATGCAAAGGATGATCCGGACAGATTCAGAGATCTCTATGATTCTCTCACAAAGGAAGATGTATACTTCATCCTCAAGGACTTCGATTCATATGCAGAGGCTCAGCAGAAGGTTAACGAAGCATACCAGGATGAGAAGGGCTGGGCAAAGATGGCTATGCTCAACACAGCATGCGCTGGAAAGTTCTCATCAGACAGAACTATCGAGGAGTATGCAAAGGAGATCTGGAAGCTTAAGAAGGTTAAGGTTTCACTTGACAAGTAATTTATATTTATCAATATAGAATGCAGCAGGGGCTGCCGGAATTTGTGTAAGATTCCGGCAGCCCTTTGTTTGTATGTGTGCCACATGATATTAGATTGCTGAAAGTAAAAACATGTCGTTTATGAAGAAATAATGTCGTTAATGCATGTTGGATTGTACTTGCGTTTCTTCTCAGATATAATGTAGAAGGAGGTGGCAGGATAAAGCTTGAAATATATGGGGTTACCTAAAACTGATAATAAATGAAAGAATATAATAGGAGAGAAGAAGATGAAGAAGATAGACGTACCATTAAAAAATGCATTAAAGGAATTTCTTGAGCCATATGGGTTTAAGAAAGTCAGGGGAAGATATCCATATTTTGTTAAGGTAATAAATGATGAGATTATAGAGGTTATAACATTCAGAAATCTTATAGGAATGGGATATCTTACAATTGGAGGATTGGCCACAGTGTATGGTCAGGAGATAGATTTTAGTATGTCCCCAAGAGATAATGGAGACTGGATAGATCTCTATGATGTAGGTATATATAAGCGATTAAAATTTGATAATGATGAGTTGCCAGATATACCAGAAATAGAATATCCGTTGATCAAACCAGATATAGCAGAAGAAGATTTTCAGCAGGCTATAGAATTGACTATTAATATAGTACAAAAACTGTTATTGCCGACGTTTGAAAGAGTTACGGATTTACAGAGTTGTGTTTCTTTTTATCAGAAATTTTCACAATTAGCGTTGTCATTGTATTCAGAAGTAAAATGTAATAGGGAAGGATTATTAAATTTTATAGTATATAAGAATGTTGAGGAATATAAAAAAAATAAGATGATGCTATATGAAAGAAGAAACATGGAAACGCTAAAAGAAATGAAATTTGGTTACATTGCTTATACACAAGAAGATTATGAAAATGATAAGGCAGAAAGATTGGAGTATGCGAAAGAACAGATACGGTTGTTTACTGAGCAAAGGAACAGTCCGGAGGTATTGGCGGAAATTGAATACAGAAAGAACCTGAATATAAAAAGGCTTAAAGAGCAGAAGGTGATTTAAAGGTAAGATTTAACAAAGGGCTGCCAGGATAAGAGAAGATTCCGGCAGCCCTTTGTTTGCATGTGTGCCACCTGATATTAGATTGCTGAAAGTAAAAACTTGTCGTTTATGAAGAAATAATGTCGTTAATGCATGTTGGATTGTACTTGCTTTTCTTCTCAGATATAATGTAGAAGGAAGTGGCAGGATAAAGCTTGAAATACATGGGGTTACCTAAAACCGATAATAAATGAAAGGATATAATAGGAGAGAAGAATGGCAAGAAATATTCAGAGGGAGTTTGTAAAATATTATAAAGAAAGGCTGGCATCACTTGGATTTATCAAAGTGAAGGGAAGACAGCCATATTTTGTTAGGGTTATAAATGATGAGATATTGCATATTTTAACACTTGATACTGGCATGTCAGCAAAAGATGGGTACAAGGTAGCACATCTGGAATGTGGGGTTGCAACGGTATACAGACAGGAGATTAACCTTTCTGTGACACCTAGACACAATAGTGATTGGTTGGTGGATTATACAAGATATTATAGAGAAAAGAATTTCCCAAATCAGGTAATAGAATATCCAAGAGATCTAAAAATGTACTATTACAAAGAAGAGACAATGGATGAAATCATAGGGGAAATGAGGACTGGTATAAGGGATATAGTAGCAGAATTCGACAAGATAATAAATATGGAGAATGTGTTGAGTTGGTTGATGAAGTATGATGGTGTAAATATCCATCAGTCGGACTTGAGTTTGAATGATCAGTATAATGCTGAAGAGTCATTGTACTTTTTGAGAAAAAAGTTTCCTTTAAATAGTTTTAAACAGAATTTTGATGTGCAAAAGGATGAAATAATTAATAGTCCGTTGGATAGTGATGAAAAAAACAAAAAGCTGATTAGTAAAATAGAATGGGAACATGAACTATATGCAGATAGAGAGAGATTTCAAGATTGTAAAGAGAACTATGAACAGGGCATGCAATTATTGAGAGAACACTATGATAGAAACGTAGAATATCTCAATGGTATTGGAATTGCCGTGGAGAGAAGAGATATTACAGATTTGTTTGATTAGTTGCCTTAGTATCTATTTGTTTTTGGTTTAGATAAGAAAGTGGATAAAGGTTGTAAGCATATGCGAATTACCCCATCTAGCGTAGGGTAGGAGGAGAAAAGAAGATGAAGAAGATAGACGTACCATTAAAAAATGCATTAAAGGAATTTCTTGAGCCATATGGGTTTAAGAAAGTCAGGGGAAGATATCCATATTTTGTTAAGGTAATAAATGATGAGATTATAGAGGTTATAACATTCAGAAATCTTATAGGAATGGGATATCTTACAATTGGAGGATTGGCCACAGTGTATGGTCGGGAGATAGATTTTAGTATGTCCCCAAGGTATAATGGAGATTGGATAGATCTCTATGATGGGGGAGTATATGAATGCCTAAAAGCTGAAAATGGAGGACAGCTGGATATACCAGAACCACACTATCCATTAATTGAGCCGGATATAGCAGAAGAAGATTTTCAACAGGCTATAGAACTTGCGGTTAACACGGTAAGAGATGTATTGGTGCCTGCGTTTGCTAGAGTCACGGATCTGCCGAGTTGTGTTTCTTTTTACCGGCAATTTTCAGGATCTGAGTTGACATTGAGTCCAGAAATAAAGGATAATGAAGAAGGATTATTGAATTTTTTGGTGTATGAGGATGTAGAGAAATATCAAGAAGAGGAAATGATAACATGGGAAAAGGAAAACAAAGAGATATTAGAAAGAATGAAACTTGGACTTGCTAGATATACACAAGAAGATTATGAAAATGATAAGGCAGAAAGATTGGAGTATGCGAAAGAACAGATACGGTTGTTTACTGAGCAAAGGAACAGTCCTGAGGTATTGGCGGAAATTGAATACAGAAAGAACCTGAATATAAAAAGGCTTAAAGAGCAGAAGGTGATTTAAAGGTAAGATTTAACAAAGGGCTGCCGGGATAAGAGAAAATTCCGGCAGCCCTTTGTTTGCATGTGTGCCACCTGATATTAGATTGCTGAAAGTAAAAACATGTCGTTTATGAAGAAATAATGTCGTTAATGCAGGATCAATTGCACCGGCTTTCTGCTTAGATAATAATGTGTGGAGGGAGGTGATAAGAATGAGTGAATTAACGATATTTAATTGGCTGTATGAATTGATGAAAAAACACTTGGGTAAGTAAAAAGTATAGTATTGGGGGATTATGTAAATGAATTCAAACAAAAAGTTGTATAGGATTATATCTTGGATTTTATGTGTATGTCTGTGTGCAAATATATGGACCAGTGGAATAATTACAGCATTTGCACAAAGTGATGGTTCAGTACCGGAAATTAGCATAGAAGCTGCATTAGCTGAGGAAATAGGCGAAAATATGGATGCCGTAAGTGACTCGTTGAGTAAGAAAGCATCCGCAGGAAATTGGCATGTAGCAGTGTATGTAGATGGGCTTCCTTGGTCAAAATTTCATAAGGAGGTTCAGAAAGATATATTAAAAAAATATGGAGTTGATAAGATAAAGTTAGAAATGCAGGTGACTTATCCAAAACCGATAATAAAGGAAAATGCATATACGGGGAAAAAACGACAGTATAAACGGGGATATGCCGATGTTAGTTTTGAAAAAGAAGATATTGGTTATCTATATGAAGTAAAACCGTACTCTTTCTCTGTTCAGCCCAAGAAGAAACTTGCAGAAAGTCAGCTGAAGGCATATGTAGATTCGTCTCCAAAATATAAAAAAGGAACTAGATCTCTAATAGAGGATGGTGAATGTTTTTTTGATATTACCAGAACATTTAAAGTTTATACAGAGGATATTGAATATAAAATACAGTATTTTGTTCAGGACAATGGATTGATATTGTATAAGTTCCAAAGACATGTGAAAAGAAGGCAAAAAAACCCTGTCCCTGTCACAAGCTCAGAGACGAGTAAGGTTTCATCACCGGTCAAGGCTGGAGCAGCAAATGATGTGATTTTATTTCCGGGAAATAAGAATGGAAATTATGGCGAAGATACTCAGCCTGATGGCAGTGGAATTGGCAGCAGTCTTCAACCAGGTGGTGGTGGTTATATAGATGTGGATGTTTTGCTGAAACTAGTGGCAGGCGTAACATTGTTGAATGCTGTGAATACAAAGATAAATACGAATCCAGATCTGAACAATTCTGTAACATTGGAGTTAAAAGTATATTGTGACAGATTTTTAAAAGCTGCAGCGGACTTTATAGCATCTGATCCGAGACTTGGACAAAAAGTCGCTGCGGCAGGTGTGCTTGGAGCCGGGGTATATGTCTTGTCTGATACACAGAAGGCTCAGGCAGCGGAGCTCAACAATGCAATGGAGGATGTAAGAACAGCTTATGATGTCTGTATTGATGAGGGATTTATTGATTACATATTAGAGGCGATAAATGAGGGAGATGAAAGTAGATACAATGAACTGATGAAGCTAATACAAGGATACAGTGATGATTATGATAGTGCAGGAAACGCGCAGCCTCCACGAGATCCGCTTGTGATTGATTTAGGAAATGAAGGGATAGAACTTAAATCACTGGATGAAGGAGTGAATTTTGATCTTGACAATAATGGTTTTTCGGAAAAAACAGCATGGATTGGAACCGAGGATGGCTTCCTTGCATTAGATAGAAATGCAAATGGAAAAATAGACAATGGAGGAGAATTGTTTGGAGATCAGGTGACTCTTGAAAACGGACAAAAATCGAGTTCCGGATTCGATGCTCTAAAAGAGTTTGATGAGAATGATGACAATCTGATAGATGAGGATGATTCGGTATTTAAGAAACTGCAGATATGGGTTGATGCGAATCATAATGGAATATCAGAAAAAAATGAACTAAAAGGTCTTGGAGATTTGGGTATCATATCAATCAGTTTAGCGCATAAAGAAGAAAGTGTTATTGATGAGGCAACCGGAACAAGATTAGCAGAAATTTCAGATGTTAAATTGGATGATAGGAGTGAAAAAACAAATACGGTTATTAGTGAGTTTTGGTTCCCGATCAAATCTTCAGATACAACTCATGGTGGAGTTGTAACATCTGGAAATGTGCAAAATATATATGCAGCGATGAGAGAGGATGAAACAGGTGAGCTGGGAAAATTATTTACTCAGTTTTGTATGTCAAATGATATAGCTCAAAAAAGACGTTATGTGAAAAAAATTTTATATTATATTACAGATGCAAAATCCATAAAACCTAATAGCCGGGGTGGAAATATTGATGCCAGAGATCTTAAAGTCATTGAAAGTTTTATGGGAAGACCCTTTGAAGGTGTTGACGGCAATAATCCGAACAGTAATGCTGCTGCAATTTTACGTGGAATTATTGGAGATATTGAGAATCAATACTATAATGTATTAAATCTTGATTCGGTGATGGGGGGATATTTATACGGAATTGTTGAATATAAAAACAGCGCTGGAGGTAATGAGGTTAATATAGCTGAACTTTATTATGTTCTGGATGAGAACTTTGAAAAAGGGGGAAATATAGATTCCTTAATATATGACTTTTGCCTGTACTTTAAAGCTTATGACACTATACATAAAACACATTGTATGAGTGATTTTGAGAAGCATTTTGCTGCAATAGATAATAGATTTGAAGAAATAATAGATATGGCAAATGCAGGAAATATATATTTAGGAACAGACGAAAATGATCAATACAGTGGAACTTCGTTAAATGATATGGTGTTTGGAGAGGCTGGGAATGATGTACTTTGCGGAGATATAGGAAATGATATTATTTACGGTGGCGAAGGTAATGACAAATTGTATGGAAATTCAGGAAAAGATCATTTATATGGCGGCTCAGGCGATGATCTGCTTGACGGAGGTGCAGGTGATGACATCCTTGAGGACGAAGATGGAAATGATACTTACGTGTTTACAAGAGGTTATGGCAAAGACACAATAATTGATGCCGGTGGCAGTAATACAATACAGTTTTTAGATCTTACGCCAAAAGATATATTGGTAAATGGAACAGGAGAGAATGATGCAACCATATATATAAAAAATAACTCTGATAGTCTGACCATTAAGGATTTTTGTAAAAGTGAAGATCTTTCAGATTATACACTGCAATTTAAGAATGTATCTATGCATTGTACAGATGAAAAGAGCCCATTCAGGCATATATATGGCACAGAAAACAGTGATGATCTGAGAACGGTAGTTGATGGCTCTATGGTAAATGCGTTTGCAGGTGATGATAAGATAACAGCCAGCAAGCTTTCCGATATAATATATGCAAATGAAGGAAATGATATTGTAAAAGCCGGGGATGGCTCTGACACAATTTACGGAGGAGCAGGAGATGATACACTGTATGGTGAGGCTGGAGACGATATTATCTGGGGAGATGCCGGATCAGATAAGTTAGATGGCGGAGCAGGCAATGATAAATTGTATGGCGGAGCTGGAGACGATACTTATGTGTTCAACAAAGGATACGGAATTGATATTATTGATGATCAGGATGGAAGGATGACAATACAGCTTGGAGCAGATCTGGATATACAGGATATCACAGTGTTCGAGCTTGGAGAGGAAGTTGTAATTAAATCTGTTGAGACAGATGATATGCTCATAATCAGTGATGGCAAGTCGATTATTGATAATGTTTTGATGGAGTCTGGAGATAATACATATGAGATCAGAGATATGCTATCTGATATTGATGGAGATGAACAATATACGGTTGCTACAGCAACCGATGCCTCAGATGCAGTATTTACTGAAAGGGCGTGCGGAATAATAGCATCGGGGGCAGGATATGATTATATTGTTGCCTCAGAAGACAGTGATATAATATTTGGAGATTCAGATACAGATAGAATACTGTCAGGTGGCTCGGACGATATAACATATGGCGGAGAAGGCAGTGACCAGCTGTATGGAGAAGACGGAAATGATTTTATATCTGGTGGAACTGGAAACGACTATATGAATGGTGGAACCGGAGATGATCTGTTGATATCAGGCAGTGGAAACGATTTCATGGACGGAGGAGAAGGAGACGACATATATTATTTTAACATGGGAGATGGAAACGATACGATAACAGATGCTGCCGGGGAAAATACTATAATTTTTGGTGATGGCATTGAATCAGATAAGATAAAAGCATACAGGAGTGATTGGAATGACTTGCTTATTACATTTGCCGGAACAGATGATACATTAGTATTGAAAAAATATTGTGTGGACAAGGATGCCAGGGGTTATAGACTGGTATTTGCAGATGGTTATACAGGCTGTGCAACGGATAAGGACAGTGTTTTGAGAAACATTTATGATACGTCAAAGACAGAATATATGCCGACGATATATGATGATGGAGTGACAATAATATCGAGCGGAGGAGATGATCAGCTGGTTGGAAGCGATTGTTCAGATACCTTGATCGGTGGAGATGGCAACAATAGGATCACAGGCAATGCCGGTGATGACGGCATTGATGGTGGTAAGGGCAACGACTATCTGTCAGGTGGTTCGGGTTCTGATACATATATTTATAAAAAAGGATATGGAATAGATACAATAAATGATGATTCGGGTCATAATTACATTGAGATAAGTGACTATAATATCGAGGATATCCATTCGTACAGGACAAATTGGAATAATCTTACGATGGTTATGGGAGATGGTGATGACACGTCGCTGAATAATTCGGATTCGGACAAACTGATTATTGAAGGCTTTTTCAGCTCTGAAAAAAATAGAGAATTCAGTCTTATATTCGGAGATACTATTATAGACATCACTTCTTACAATAGTCCGGCCAGAGTATTAAATGGTACTCCTGATAATGATCAGCTTGGTGGTTTTGATGATAGTGGTTTTGTCATATATGGATATGATGGAGCTGATACATTAAATGGAAGCAGTGGAAATGACTGTTTATATGGTGGAACCGGAGATGACAGGCTGCTGGGAGCAGCTGGGAATGATGTGCTGGATGGCGGAAGTGGAGATGATCACCTTGAAGGCGGTGATGGAGATGACACGTATATCATACAGAGAGACTTCGGTAATTACACAATAAAGGATGATGACGGTGTAAATACATTAAAATTCGGTGAGACAATAGTGGCATCTGATATAAAGGTGTACAGAACAGATTGGAATGATCTTACTATTCATATATGTGATAGTAATGAATATGTGAAAATCGTAGGGTATTTCACATCTGATAAGTGCAGAAAGTTTAATGTTACATTTGCTGATGGTACGGAGTTTGATTATACAGATAGTGACAATCCGGTAAATCAGGTTATCACAGCTGATTCAAATGATTAGATGGACGGGGTGCCATGCACTCTAATATTTGAGCAGATATTCGGTATACAAAGCCTTTACCTGGTTTCGATATGAGCGACCAACAGGAAGATGCCTGATTTCGATGACACTGTCAAACAATGTGATATTGGTGGAATTGACACTTTTTATGCAGGACATGTTGACCATGTATGACTTGTGAATTCTAATTATGTTGGTGTTCTGCAATATATTTTCTGCACCTTTGATATCCATAACGAATAGGTGATTGCCGGATGAGTACGTTACAACATTGATATAGTGTCCGGTTGAATATATGTATATGATGTCACCAGGATAGATTTTTCCCTCTGGAGCGCTGTTGAATGAAACAGGGTGATTACTGCAGTGGCTGCGGAGGGAAGATTCTAATAGCGGAAATAATCTCTCTATTTTGATTGGCTTTGGACAGAACCCAATTGTTTTAGGACTGAAACTATCATATACATAATTGGTATGGCTGGATATAAATATAATAGATCCGACAAAACGGCTGTGCTGGAGTCTGTGCATGAGCTGTACACCATTGATGGAATCATTCATTTCTATATCAAGCAGCAATACGGAAATGTGATGAGAACTATATGATAAAACATCAAAGATTGAATGGAAAAAAATATAAGAGTGGTCTATGTTTTTACCAGAAAAAAATTGTTCGCAGCAATCTCGGTTTTTAATTTGATGTATGGTTTCATCGTCACAGATTCCGATATATATCATGTGTTTCCTCCTATTGGTATATGGTTCAGGTGTGGTATACTGACGGCTATATGGTTTACATAATTATGTCAATGTAAGAAAGACTGTTGCTTTGCCTGAATTTAAATACTCCGTTATATTTGTCTATGGTATGTTTGATGTTTGAAATTCCGAAACCGTGAGCGGCTTTGTCATTTTTGGTGGTGAGAGGAAGTCCATTTGCATCAATAACTGCTGGAGATGCAGTTGTATTTGACTGATGTATTACTAAATGCGAATTCCTGACAGATAAATCAATATTTATCGCTGGCTGTATTTCGGTGTCGGCAGGGATCTTTTCACATGCCTCCAGTGCATTTGAAAGTATATTATCAAGGACTGTGCAAATGTCGAAAGCGTCTATATTGCTGGGAATAGAAATACATGAATTAATCCAGTTGAATTCAAATTTTTTATTTTTAATTTTCTGATGATAGTGAGATACAACTGCGTTTACAGCAGCTATATTTGTGTATGTAACGCAGTTTGTCTCTTCGAATGCAATACCCAGACTTTTAAGATAGAGAGCTGCCTCGGAATATTTCTGAGAATTTAACAGGCTGTTTAGTATCGTTATGTGGTTTGCAGAGTCATGCCTGAATCTCCTCAAGGCAGCATCGCTGTCGTGAATTATCGTAAATTGTTTTTCCTGATCAGACATTCTCAGCCTGGCAAGCTCCTCCTGGTGTTTATGAAATAATTGTTTTCTGTATATATTAGATAATGCAATCCACATCAAAAAAAATATAATTATCAGTATAATGAAAAATAGTGATGCCATGTTTAGTATGTAATAGTTGATATTAGAAAATTGAGCCAGAGCCTGCAATGTACCGATAATTCCAGAAACTATAAATAAGGAGCCTGCAAGCAAAATATAATAGATTTTAGAGTGGAAAATAATGAAAGGATCAGCATGGATGTCGGTAAGCTTGATACACAGGATGCTGATTGAAAGAGACAGTGTTACAGCCAAATTGGTAAATATACAATAAGTCAAAACCCCTGCCGCATTTTCAAATGATATATCCTTAACAATCGCAAAAAAATACAGAAACAGCAGTGAAAAAATATGATTTAGTGTAAACACACTTATAAAGTTAATCATATTTTCCTGTTTGCTGCCGTTGACAAGGAAGATGGACATCAGAAAGCCAAGTGCGAAAAATACATATGTGTCTAGTTCCACATTTAATGGCAGCAAATTAAAAGCGAAAATGCTGCATAAGAAAACTATATATTTAGGTACACCTTTAGCAGGCAGCCTCCCGAAAAAAATATAGAAAATAAGAAAGTAATTTAGCATCTCGACGATTGTATAAAGTGTATGTGTAAGCATATATAATCCCCTGCATATATTT